>ERZ772937.28-NODE-28-length-130671-cov-32.443583_pt1 | contig 130671 bp, 126 predicted proteins | sample MGYA00512113_ERZ772937 | MGnify/ENA primary metagenome ERZ772937 (study PRJEB29015, sample SAMEA2737649) | human gut metagenome | biome: human gut; feature: human-associated habitat; material: faeces | place: China | collected 2012 ... | reverse complement strand
ACTCTACTACATCATCAGCATATGGACGGTATCCTAAGATATTCTGTCCACGGAATAACATCTGTAATTTCGTATTTTTAAAACCATCTCTTAATTTACGAAGACGATCCCATGGATCCTCTTTTAAGAAACGAAGGGATGCATCGAAAGTAGCGCCTCCCCAGCACTCAACAGCATAGTATCCAACCTTGTCCATCTTATCTACGATTGGAAGCATCTGCTCTGTTGTCATTCTTGTTGCGATCAGAGACTGATGTGCATCACGCAGTACTGTCTCTGTTATTTTTAAAGGTTTTTTAACAACTTCAGCCATTTTTTCCTCCTTATACAGCGAACCTGTTTTTGTTCTGCTGTCTGATTAAATTCCAAAAATTGCCATAAATACACCAGCTGCTACTGCTGTACCGATAACGCCGGCAACGTTTGGTCCCATTGCATGCATAAGTAAAAAGTTCGTAGGATCTTCCTCTGCACCAACCTTCTGTGATACACGTGCAGCCATAGGAACTGCAGATACACCGGCAGAACCGATAAGAGGATTGATCTTGCCTTTGGTAATGAAGCAGAGTAATTTACCGAACAATACTCCGGCTGCTGTACCAAACATAAATGCGATGAGTCCAAGTGCAACGATCTTTAAAGTTGTTGCATTTAAGAATGCCTCAGCACTTGTGGATGCACCAACGGATGTACCAAGTAAGATAACTACGATATACATCAATGCATTAGATGCAGTCTCAGATAACTGACGAACCACACCACACTCACGGAACAGGTTACCAAGCATTAACATACCAACGAGCGGGGCTGTTGTCGGAAGGATCAGACATACAACAACGGTTACCACGATTGGGAATAAGATTTTCTCAAGTTTGGATACCGGACGTAAGTTCTGCATCTTGATCGCACGTTCTTTTTTCGTTGTAAATAACTTCATGATTGGCGGCTGAATGATCGGCACCAGTGCCATGTAAGAATATGCTGCTACAGCGATCGGTCCCATAAGACCGGACTGTCCAAGCTTTCCTGCAAGGAAAATGGAAGTAGGACCATCTGCACCACCGATGATAGAAACGGCTGCTGCTGCTTTATCATTGAATCCCATCAGGATTGCAAGGAAATATGCGCCGAAAATACCAAACTGTGCTGCTGCTCCTAAAAGGAAGCTGATCGGGTTTGCGATCAGAGGTCCAAAATCGGTCATCGCACCAACGCCAAGGAAAATAAGGGATGGCAGGATTGACCATTCATCTAAGGTATAAAAATAATGGAATAAACCACCGACACCGTTACTCATCTGTTCCGGAGCTGCAAAGATATCCGGATAAATATTTACCAGAAGCATACCAAATGCGATCGGAACGAGTAACAACGGTTCAAACCCTTTTGCAATAGCCAGATACAGGAAAATACATGCAACTAAGATCATTACGAAATTTCCCCATGTCAGGTTGAAAAAGGCAGTCTGATGAAGGAGGTTGCCCATTGTCTCAGTAAAATAACTCATTGTTATCCTCCTAAAATTAGTTGTTTAAAGTTGCCAGTAATGCACCTGCTTCTACCATATCACCAACGCTTACGTTGATGCTTGCTACTGTACCATCTTCGGTAGCAACAACCGGTGTCTCCATTTTCATGATTTCAAGAACTAAGATTGTGTCACCTTTCTTTACAGATGCACCTACAGAAGACTCGATCTTAAATACTTTTCCTGCTGCACCTGCTTCGATCTTTACGTTACCTGCGCCACCTGCCGGTGCTGCTGCCTTCGGAGCTGCTGCCGGAGCCGGAGCTGCTGCACGTCTCGGTGCTGCTGCCGGTGCACTTACAGCACCATTCTCTTCTACAGTAACATCATAAACATTTCCATTTACGGTAATTGTATAGCTTTTCATTGAATCATCCTCCTGTGATCATTACTTTTTTACGACATATATTTATTATAACTTGTCTGCTTCGCCTATCTTCTATGGATAGAACGTACTACGAATCCATCTGCTGATGTTCCTTCTGCTGCTGCGATTGCTGCAGAAATAACTGCAACCAGTTCTAAATCATCAGTAAGCTGGGATGTCTCCTCACGCTGCTCGATCTGTTCTACAACCGGATCTGCCACATCTTTCTTCGCACCAGCATTTGCTTTTTTGTTCTGTAAATACGGAATCACTTTAAAGCAGCTGATGATCAGACTGATCAGGATAAGAACTACAAATACGGTTCCCATTCCCATCAATGTATTCATACCGGCTTTTTCCATTTTCTCGCCAAGTGAATACACAAGATCTGCACTTGCATCTGTAAGTTCCGGTGCTTCTGTCTCGTAATTGTATTCATATACATAAGAAACAACTACATCTCTGTCTGAGAAATGTAAAACCTGGTCTGCAGTCACAGTCTTCTGTGCTTTTGTCACAGTAAGATCTCCAAGTCCCTGATAGGAACCCAGATCTGAAACTGTTTCACCCCAGGATGTCAGTAAGTGGGCAAATGCATCCATTCCGTTTGAGTCATAATATTCTGCACCACTCTGTATATCTTCATCTGAAAACGAAACAAGCGCAGATACTGTCTGCTCCATGTTATCCTGGATATCAGAATAACTCATACCAAAATAATCAACGCTCTTAGGATCCGTTCCACATGCTGTCATTGCCAGAACCATAAAGCAAAGACAAAGCATAAGAGATAATTTTTTCTTCATAACTTCACCTTTCTATTTTGTTCCATGTTTCTTGTCCGGTACACCTGCACATTTTGTGTATAATAATTCAAATGCATCTACAAGGTATTTTCTGGTGTCTGCCGGATCTAAAATAAGATCTACATAACCACGTCTTGCTGCAGTCATAACACTTGACTGTAATGCATCATATTCTTTTGCTTTTGCTGCGAGTTCATCTGCAGATGCATCTGCGTACATGATCTTTGCTGCAAGCTCGCCATCCATCATACCGATCTTTGCATCTTCCCATGCATATGTAAAGTCTGCTCCGATTGCTTTGGAGTTCATTGTCACATAAGCGCTTCCGATTGCATTTCCGGTGATCAGGTTTACTTTCGGGCAGGTTGCATCAGCGAATGCCATTGTCATGCGTGCAAGTGCTTTTGCAAGTCCTTTTTCTGCACAGACAGTAGCTGCATAACCTTTTACGTTTGTTAAAGACAATACCGGGATCTCGAACGCATCACAGAAGTTAACGAACTCTGCTGCCTTGTTGCATCCTCTTGCTGTCAGAGCTCCGGAGAACTCCTCTGCTTTTTTGCCCTCTTCATCGTAAACTTCTGAGCAGTTTGCAACAGCGCCGACTGTCATTCCGTTTAACTGGATAAATCCGGTTACCATATCTTTTGCATAGTTTTTCTTTGTTTCAAAGAATACATGTCCGTCTGAGATCTCACTTAATAAATATCTTGGATCGCCTTTCATGGCTGCCATGTTCTCACATGCACGGTTTAAATCATCCTGACACTCAGATGTGTATACATCTCCTTCATTATTTAAAGGAAGGACGCTTACTAACTCGCGGATCTCTGCAATGATCTCATCCTCTGTTCCAACAGCATCGATACAACCGTTTTTCTCACTCTGGAACTCTGCGGAAGAAGTATCGCATTTTTCAATACGGTTACCCTCGATCGCATTCGGGGAATTGATGAACATTTTTCCTTTGCTCTCCATAAATGCGAAATCAGATAATGCAGGAACTACTGCAAGTCCACCGCCACAGCTTCCGAAAATAGCGGAAATCTGCGGAACAACGCCGGATGCTGCAACCTCCTTTGCGTAGATCTCACCAAATCCGTTTAACGCATCCACAGATTCCTGTAAACGCATTCCGGCGCAATCGATAAATCCGATCACCGGTGCTCCCATTTTCATTGCCATGTCATATACGGCTGCAATCTTCTTTGCATGCATCTCTCCGATAGTACCGTTTAATACAGCTGCATTCTGGCTGTATACAAATACCAGATTGCCATCCACCAGACCGTGTCCGGTAATTACACCATCGGACGGTGTATCTGTGTCTGCAAGATTAAAGTCTGTATTTCTTGCGGTTACGAGAGAACCGATTTCCATGAAACTGTTCTCATCGACTAACTTGGTAATACGCTGCATTGCCAAGCTATCATTACTACTATTCATCCTTTTTGCCCTCCATCTATAAAGTTTGTTACCACATCTTTTGACATGGTACATAGTGAATAATGTAAAAATATAACAAATTCCGCTAGGATAAATTATAGATGGTCAGTGACAAATTTTCAAGAGAATTGTTAATTTTTTGACAGTTTTTTTTTGCATACAAGGAATTTAGGGCTTTTACATTGGAAATAATTCTGCTGTTTTTTTTACACACCAGCAAAAATCGATTCTTTTTACCGTATTCTTCACTGTGACCACACGTTTTGCCAGAACCTCATCTCCCAGAAGGTATGTTATCTCACCGATAAAATCTCCTTCCGTTACCGGTGCATAAAGTTTCCGGGATAATTGATACTCTATGTGTACTTCCTGGTCTTTTTCAATCAATAGTTCCACATTTTCTTTCACCGGCGCAACTTCAAGTTCTGTTGTTACCTCTTCGCCGATCTTTGTGCCCTGTCCGTCCACCACCTGTACCGGAACATATTCCCCTGCGTCCAGTTCAATCTCATCCAGACTTATTTTCCGGAACCGGGAAATTCCATACTGCATAAGTTTTTTTGTATCTGCCCACTTATATGTTTTATTATTCGGCCACCCGCAGGCAAGCAGTGCAACGATAAAAGTTCTGTCATCACATTTTAATGCCCCGACATAACAATATCCCGCATTACCGGTAAAACCGGTCTTGCCTGACAATGCCCCGTCCATCATCTGCAAAAATGCATTATGATTACAGCAGGTGTAACTGTTTTTACCATCTATATCAGAAAACTGATACTGTCCTTCCCTTGTGATTGTAAGAAATTGCTCTGCCATTTCTGATGTTTTGATGCAGTACCGCATGATCAAAGAAAGATCTGCCGCTGTTGTGTGATGAAAGCCATTTTCATTTTTGGCATCCAGTCCGTTCGGTGTGATAAAATAACTGTCCTCACAGCCGATCTCCTCTGCTTTATCGTTCATAAGTTTTGCAAAATCACCCGTCGTGCCTGCAATGTGTTCTGCAATCGCCACAGCGCAGTCATTATAAGATTCCAACATCAGTCCGTACAGCAGATCTTTCAGATAAAACTTCTGCCCCTCCCGCATACCCAGATGAACTTTCGGCTGTGACGCTGCAAGCGTACTCACGGTCACTTCGCTGTCCAGGTCGCAGTTTTCCAGTGCAATGATACATGTCAGTATTTTGGTCGTACTGGCATTCGCCATCGCCTGGTGCCCGTTTTTTTCATACAGGATACGCCCGGAATCCGCATCCATAAGCACAGCTGCTTTTGCATACAGGGAATTTTGATCCGGCTTTTCTGTCACTTCCTCCATCCGCACATTTTCTTTTTGATCAAAAGCCTCCACGATCTGTATCCCATATCCTGTTAAGATCACAGTGACAAGGATCCATGCCAGCAGTTTTTTCCACATACACCAGACTCCAAAAAAGCATTTCATCAATCCTTATGTATATAATACGCAAAAAATGCTCATTTTTTGTGAAAAAAAAGCATACGAAACCAGATCAGATATCCAGTTTCATATGCATTTCCGCTTCCGCTTCCTGTTTGAATTCTTCTACCTGGACCGGACTTAACACGGGAAGTTCATCGATTGACTGAACGCCAAAACTCCTTAAGAATTCCTCCGTTGTGCCAAAAAGCAGCGGGCGTCCCGGCGCATCCAGCCTTCCAAGTTCACATACCAGATTGTACTCCACCAGCTTGTTTACCGCATGATCGCAGGAAACACCTCTGATCTTTTCAATTTCCGCCTTTGTAATCGGCTGCTTGTAGGCAATGATCGAAAGGGTTTCAAGCAGAACGTCGGTAAGCACATGCTTTTTCGGCTGCTTTGCGATTTTCACCAGATATTCATACATTTCGCCCTTCGTACACATCTGATAAGAACCGTCCAGTTCCATGATCTTAACGCCGACGCCATCATCCTCATAGCGCTGCATCAGATGTTCTATGATCTTTTTTGTCCGTTCTGTATCAAGTTCCAGTGTTTTTGCTATACGCTCTAATTCCACAGACTCTCCCATTGTAAACAGGATCGCCTCAACGATTGCCTCATATTTTTTTTCTTCCATACCAACCCTCTATTCCGGTGTGTAAAAATTCCACACAGATCCCATTTCATTTCTGCTGTCACACAGCTAGGCCGCAATTTTTGATTCAATTTTTATATCATCAAACGTGTATTCCTGGGAAACAACGATCTTTCCCATCTTCATCAGCTCTAATATTGCCAGAAATGTCACAACCACTTCCATTTTCCCGGACTGTGCTTCTAAAAGACTCCGAAACGAAAAATGTCCGTGATGCAGACTGTATTCTTCCACATATGTCATCTTATCAGAAAGTGACACTTCCTCTTTCTCGATTCTTCCAAACTTCGAACGGACCGGATCGATCTTATCCGCCTGTTTCTTTATGATGGACTGAAAAATATCATTCAGCCTCGCAAGTGTTACCCCGGACATCAGTTCATTCACATCAACCGGTTCTTCATATGCAAGAACTTCGGGCGGGATTGTCGGTGCTTTAAACCATACTTTTTCCGCATCAATCTGACGGTCCCTGAGTTCATATGCCATACATTTATACATTTTATATTCCAACAGCTGCTGCACAAGTTCCGCTCTCGGATCTTCTTCTTCATCATCCTCGCTTTCTTTTGCAGGGAGCAGCATTTTTGATTTGATATCAAGCAGTGTCGCCGCCATCACGAGAAATTCGCTCATCACATTTAAGTCCTGTCTGCGCATTTCGGCAATATATTCCATATACTGGTTTGTGATCTCCACGATTGGAATATCATATATATTGACTTTATTTTTTTCTAACAGATGTAAAAGCAGATCTAACGGTCCCTCAAACACCTGAAGTTTTACAGTTAATTCCATCTATGTCATACCCTCTCATTCCACAAATATTGATTTTACCGTGGATTCCCGCAAAATTCAAGATTTTTATGCATAATGTACATCCTTCGCATCTAAAATAAATTATAACAGAACCCTACGGAGGGCATATTCTTGAAATTCATGGTTTCCATTCTGCTCGGTCTCAATCTCCTTGTGCAGGGCACGGTACTTCCTGCATCTTCCTGTTTCATTCCGAATGTAACCATCCCCCTGTCTCCTGCTGCCCAGACAGATACTGCACCTGCTGCAGACTTAAATATCTCCGCACCAAGCGCCATTTTGATGGAGGCTTCCACCGGTGCCGTCGTCTACGAAAAAAATTCCCACGAGGCAAGGCATCCGGCAAGTGTCACCAAGATTATGACGCTGCTTCTGATTTTTGATGCACTCTCATCCAAACAGATTTCCTTAGATGACACGGTGACCGTCTCCGAATATGCAGCAAGCATGGGCGGTTCTCAGGTGTTTTTAGAACCGGGTGAAACCCAGACAGTCGAAACGATGATCAAATGTATCAGTGTTGCGAGCGCCAATGACGCCTGTGTTGCCATGGCAGAACATGTTGCCGGTTCCGAATCAGAATTTGTCCGCATGATGAACGAACGCGCAAAAGGACTCGGTATGAATGACACCAATTTCGTCAACTGCTGTGGTTTAGATGCCGACGGACATATGACCAGCGCCAATGACATTGCACTGATGTCGCGCGAACTGATCACAAAATACCCGAAAATCCATGATTACTGCACAATCTGGATGGAAAATATCACCCACACTACCGCAAAAGGTTCCTCGGAGTTCGGTCTGACAAACACCAATAAGCTGATCAAACATTACCAGTATGCCACCGGCTTAAAAACCGGATTTACCAACACTGCCATGTACTGTATTTCCGCAACCGCCAAAAAAGATGATATGGAACTGATCGCCGTCATCATGGGGGCTCCTGATATCAAGTCACGCTCTGCGGATGCCACGACTCTTTTGAATTATGGGTTTGGGAAATGCAGGATTTACTGTGACAGCCACGAAGATAAGTTAGACGATCTCCCGGTTGAAAAAGGCCTTGCGGATTCTGTAGGCATCATTTACCAAAGACCTTTTCAATACATGACAACAGACGGAAGTGATCTTACCGGCATTACCAAAAGCATCGAACTGCCGGAAAATGTGACAGCACCAGTAAAAAAAGGAAACACTGCCGGGAAGGCGGTCTATTCTCTAAATGGAACGCCGATCGGCAGTGTCAATATTGTATATGCGGATACAGTCGATGCTGCAGATTATAAAGATTATTTTTGCCGCACCCTGTTATATTTTGTTCCTTAAAAATACAGCGTCCGGTGTATCACTGATTTGATGTCATGAAACATTCTGTTATTACATATCACTGATCTGATGGTGCGGAACATTTGTTCTCATATTATAACAACGGTGCAAACAGACGCATCAGGCTCTGAACCATACGTACCGGAAGTCTTCGTCTGCGGCAGAATGAAACATCCATCTCCTCCGACTCTTCAAATGTCCTGAGGCAGTCTTCCTTTACCTGCATGACTGCCTTAGACCGGTACATAAATACACCACATTCAAAGTGTAAAAACAGACTCCGGTAGTCAAGGTTTACACTGCCGACCGTCGCGATCTCATCGTCACAGACAAAACATTTTGCATGGATAAATCCCGGTGTATACTGAAAAATCTTCACACCATTCTTTAAAAGCGGTTCATAATAAGACTGTGTTAAAAGATATACTGCCTTTTTATCCGGCACACCCGGTGTCACGATCCTTACATCCACACCGCTCTTTGCTGCATTTGAGAGACAGATCAGCATTTCGTGATCGATGATCAGATATGGTGTAAAAATATACACATAGTTTTTCGCACGGTTTATGATATTCAGATAAATATTTTCTCCGACGTTTTCATTATCGAGCGGACTGTCACCATACGGCTGTACAAAGCCATCGGAGGTAAATTCTTTCTCCCTGTAAACAGACGGCAGGAATCTGCTGTAATCTTCCGTGGAACGGTTGATATAATTCCACATTTCCAGAAACATTGCCGTAAGGCTCCAGACTGCCTCTCCCTCAATCCGCACTCCGGTATCCTTCCAGTATCCAAACCTTTTGACTTTATTGATATATTCATCGGCAAGATTGATACCGCCTGTAAATCCAATATACCCATCCACCACAAAAATTTTACGGTGATCGCGGTTGTTCATCACCACAGAGATCAGTGGTTTAAACGGATTGAATGTCACACAGGGAATCCCTCTCTCCTGCAGCTTTTTATAATATCCAAAAGAAATAGAATTGATGCTGCCGACATCATCATAGATAAAGCGCACATCCACTCCGGCCTTTGCCTTTTCCTCAAGAATATCAAGGATCGTATTGAACATATATCCTTCTTCAATGATAAAATACTCGAGGAATATAAAATGTTTTGCACCGCACAGTGCCTCTAACATATCCGGGAACATTTCTTCCCCGCAGCTGTAATATTTTGTCTGCGTGTTCTGATATAATGGAAATCCCGCCCATTTATCAATATAAGATGACTGCAGATATGCTGACCGGCTTTCTTTTTCTAAGCCTTTCTCCACTGCGCTATCTCTCTGAAACAATGCTTCCACCTGACGGTTGACAGCATCCATTCTCTCTCTTGTATGTTTGGTCAGACCGGATCTTCCAAATAAGAAATATACCATAAGTCCAAAAATCGGCGACAATAAGATCAAAAACGTCCACGAGAGTTTATTCGCCGGATTTGTCCATTTATTGACGATTACAAGCACAACAATGATTGCTATCACACGCACAAGCAAATTGACATACGTAAACTTGTAACTGAGCTGCCACAATACGACACACAGCCATAACACCTGTAAAATGATTGCCATGGCAACCACAAAAAATCTTCCAAATATGAGATGTAATATTTTCTTCATACAAATCTCCATTCTCCCTGCACGCTTTTCAATGAAAGCAACGTTTTCATCTGCATCACAAGTTTGTGCCACAGTACAAACATGTGCTTATTGTAATAATTTTCCTCTCAAAAGTCAACGCACGAGATGATCCACATGTATCATCCCCCATCCGATCCTGCCAAGCTGAGCACTTCTCGGATATGCTCTCTCATAAAGGCGCAGCTTCATTTCTGCCGGAGTAAATGATGGATACTTCTCAAATGCAAGGGCAAGCGCCCCTGAGACAACCGGTGCTGCCATGGAAGTTCCGCTTTTTACCTGATATCCACTTTTATCCTTGCTGCAGCTTGTAATACCGGTTCCGGGTGCGAGGATTTCCGGCTTTACGATGCAGCATGCAGTCGGCCCCCTGCCGCTGTATCCGGTTTTTAAAACTTTTCTCCCACGGTCATAGGTATCATCATCACTGCTTCCGACCGTCAGTACTTTTCTTGAAATACCCGGAATCGTCACCGTATTTTCTTTTGGTCCGTTATTTCCTGCAGCGGCAACGACCATGATCCCTGCATCCCACAATTCATCGATCGCATATAAAAGCTTCCTCTGCTCCTCCACACCTGCACCCGGTAACATTCCTACCGATATATTTAATATCTTAATATGATAACGTTCCCTGTTCTCTTTGACCCACATCACTGCATCAAGTACTTTTTTCGTATTTCCATTTCCATTTTCATCTAAAACCTTTAACATGATAATCCTGCATTTTGGTGCAACTCCACTGTATATCCGAACCTTATGTGCAGTATCTTTCAGATACTGCTCAGACATTTTTCCGTTTCCCGCAATAATCCCCGAAACATGGGTGCCGTGACCATTATCATCATACATTTCCTTTCTCCCATTACAAAAATCATGAAAATATATGATTCTGTCCTCAAAATCTGGATGTGCAACAATACCGGTATCCATCACTGCAACGGTAACATTCTGTCCGCTAAGTCCGGATCTGTATGCATAATCCGTGTGAATCATCTTCTTCACCCGATCCATAGTCTCTCCCATTCTGTCAAAGAACTTCCATATTATTATATGAAGAAATTTATTTTCTGCTAAAAATGATAAAAAAATGTTAAATTTTTCTGAATATTCAGAAGAATATTTGACACTTGGCATGATTTTCCTTATAATAAATAATAGTTAATTAGTGAACTATTTTGGTTCGCTTTAAAATCAAAAAAGAAAGTAGTGTGATGCCATCTTGAACAAAAAACTCAAAGAAAAATTTGACGAATCCGTAAATGCAGTCCTGCCGATCACGGTGATCGTGCTCCTGCTTTCCATTTTTGTTGTTCCCATGGAAACCGGAACGATCGCCCTGTTCTTAGTCGGTGCATTTATGCTGATCATCGGCATGGCTTTTTTCCAGCTCGGTGCAGAAACTGCCATGACACCTCTCGGCGAAGGCGTTGGTTCTTCCATTATGAAAACAAGAAAGCTTCCTGTTTTAATCGGCGTATGCTTTCTGATGGGTATTATCATAACCCTCGCAGAACCCGATCTTCAGGTTCTTGCAAATCAGGTTCCTTCTATTCCGAACAATACCCTGATCTTTACGGTTGCACTTGGTGTCGGCGTATTCTTAGTGATCGCCGTACTTCGTATTCTCTTTCGGATCAGTCTTCCAGTTCTTTTGTGCATTTTTTATATTGCACTGTTTTTTCTTTCTTTCGCGGCTCCTGCTGATTTTATTGCAGTCGCATTTGACTCCGGCGGCGTGACGACAGGTCCCATGACAGTTCCCTTTATTATGGCGATCGGTGTTGGTCTCTCCGCAACCAGAAACGATAAAAACGGTTCGAGTGACAGTTTTGGTCTGATTTCTTTTTGCAGTGTAGGTCCTGTTTTAATGGTCCTTCTGCTTGGCATTTTTTATCATCCAACTGGTGCCGCATACAATGAGACAACAATCCCGGACGTAATCACGATGCAGGACGTGATCCGCGAATTTGTACATATGATACCGGATTATGCAAAAGAGGTTCTGCTGTCCATCCTTCCGGTAATTTTCGTATTTCTGATCTTCCAGCTTATTTCCAGACGTTATCACAAGCCACAGGTGATCAAAATGATCATCGGTTTACTCTACACGATCATCGGTCTGATCCTTTTCTTAACCGGTGTAAACGTCGGATTTGCTCCTGTTGGAAGTCTTCTTGGAAGCAGTCTTGCCGGCCAGCCGTGGAAATGGATTTTAATCCCGATCGGTGCCTTGATCGGTTACTATATCGTAAAAGCAGAGCCTGCGGTCCAGGTATTAAACCGTCAGGTTGAGGACGTCACAAACGGCTCTATTTCCAGAGATACCATGAATTTAAGCCTGTCGATCGGTGTATCTGCCTCCGTTGCACTTGCATTGCTTCGTGTTCTTACCGGTTTAAACATTTACTGGCTTTTAATCCCGGGATACCTGATTGCACTGATTCTGACAAGATTTGTACCAAAAGTATTTGTCGGCATTGCCTTCGACTCCGGCGGTGTTGCGAGTGGTCCTATGACTTCCACTTTTCTGCTCCCGCTTGCCATGGGTGCATGTACCGCGATCGGAGGAAATGTAGTCACAGATGCTTTCGGAGTTGTTGCGATGGTTGCCATGGCACCACTTATTGCAGTTCAGGTCATGGGTGTCTCCTATAATATGAAATTAAAGAAAGCAAGTACCCCTGCCGCCGCCATCATTGGCATTGACGACAATGAAATTCTGGATTTTGAGGAGGATTTTTAACGATGCAGGAACAGAAAAAACGAGAAGCTTACCGCTGCCTTGTAATTATCACAGACTCCCATATCAGAGAGCAATTATGCGAATTTTTAGCAGATTCCCATATACCGGTCTACTATCAGATGCATGGGATCGGCACAGCCAGTTCAGAATGGTTAGAATTATGCGGTCTTGGAAGTATCCAGAAAAGTATCACACTCTGTTTTATTCCAAACGGACGCAAAAAAATTCTGCTCGCTGAAATGAATCAGGCATTGAGCCTTCATAAAAAAGGAACCGGTATTGCCGTCAGTATTCCCATGAACGGCATGCAGGGATTTCTATATAAACTTTTAAACGAGCACACCGCAGAATCAGACGGCGAAGAAGTTGAAAAGGAAGTGAAAAAGATGAATGAACCAATTACACATGCTATGATACTTGTAACAATCAATCAGGGATACAGTGACGCTGTCATGAACACCGCGCGCGCTGCCGGTGCAACCGGAGGCACGATCTTAAAAGGTCTGCGCTGCAGTCCCGGAAAATCGGCTGTCATCTTCGGCATCACGATCCAGGAAGAACAGGAAATCGTCGCAATCGTTGTACCAAAAGATAAAAAAACAGAGATCATGCAGGCGATCAGCTCTGCTCATGGAATGGACTCTCCTGCCCATGGTGTTGCCTTTTCCCTGCCAGTGGACGGAATTATGGGATTGTAATGCCGATGAGGCCATTCTATTGTCAGGTATTACAAAAAAGAACTGCACGTTAATAACTATCTTTAACATACAGTTCTTTTTTCAAATCCATATATCTTGTATATAGATTATTTATAATTTTTAAACTATTTGTTTTTTCTTATGCCTCTGCCGGAACATCCTTCATAGAGAAGCTGATGCGTCCCATCTTGTCTTTTCCAAGGCAGACAACTTTTACTTTATCTCCTAATGTCAGGACATCCTCCACACGATTGATACGCTCTTTGGAAATCTTGGAAATATGAACCATTCCCTCTTTACCTGGAGCAAATTCAACAAATGCGCCAAATTCTTTGATGCTTACAACAGTACCAGTAAAGATCTGTCCCTCTGCAAAGTCAGTGGTGATAATCTTGATCATTTCGATTGCTTTGTTCATCATCTCTGCGTCTGTGCCACATACAGATACAGCACCGTCATCGGTAATGTCGATCTTAACGCCTGTGCGGTCAATGATCTCGTTGATCGTCTTTCCTCTCTGTCCGACTACATCACCGATCTTGTCCGGATTGATCTGGATCTGAACGATCTTCGGTGCGAATGTGCTGACTTCTTTTCTCGGCTCCTCGATTGCTTTTGACATAACCTCATCCATGATGTAGATTCTTGCCTCTCTCGCACGTCCGATTGCTTCCTCAACGATCGGTCTTGTAAGACCATGGATCTTGATATCCATCTGGATTGCTGTGATACCTTTGTGTGTACCGGTTACCTTAAAGTCCATATCTCCGAAGAAATCCTCAAGACCCTGGATATCCGTAAGAACAAGGTAATCATCATCTGTGTCACCGGTAACAAGACCACAGGAAATACCTGCAACCATTGCTTTTAACGGAACACCTGCTGCCATTAAAGACATACAGGATGCACAGGTGGAAGCCATGGAAGTAGATCCATTTGACTCAAATGTCTCGGATACGGCACGGATTGCATATGGGAACTCCTCCTCAGAAGGAAGTACTGCCATAAGTGCTTTCTCAGCCAGTGCACCGTGACCGATCTCACGGCGTCCCGGTCCACGGGAAACTTTTGTCTCACCTACAGAATATGCAGGGAAGTTGTACTGATGGATATATCTCTTTGTTGTGATGTTCTCATCTAATCCGTCGATCTTCTGTACCTCAGAAAGCGGAGCTAATGTGACAACATCACAGATCTGTGTCTGTCCACGGGTAAACATTGCAGAACCATGCACTCTAGGAATCAGGTCAACCTCAGCTGCAAGCGGACGGATCTGGTTGATTGCACGGCCATCCGGACGTTTGTGGTCTTTTAAGATCATCTTGCGGACAGTCTTTTTCTGATACTGGTAAACAGCCTCGCCAAGCACTGCCAACCACTCTTCGTTATCTGCGAATGCCTCAGCAAGTTTATCTGTGATCTCACGGATGTTCTCTTCACGTTTCTGTTTCTCATCGGTAAATACAGCTTCTTCCATCTGCTCCGGTGTTACGATCTCTTTGATTGCAGCAAACATCTCCTCCGGGATTGCACAGCTTGTATACTCATGTTTTGGCTTACCAACCTCTTCTACGATATGGTTGATGAAAGCGATGATTGTCTGGTTCACATCATGACATTTATAGATTGCCTCAATCATCTTCTCTTCCGGAATCTCATTTGCACCAGCTTCGATCATGATGACTTTCTCAGCGGTAGATGCAACGGTAAGCTGTAAATCACCGGTATCCCATACTTTCTGGGAAGGATTGATAATAAACTCGCCATCTGCCATACCCATCTGTGTCATGGCACAAGGACCTGCAAACGGGATATCAGAAATGGTAACTGCAAGTGCGGAACCGATCATTGCAACAACTTCCGGACGGCACTCCGGGTCAACAGACATAACCATGTTGTTGATGGTAACGTCGTTGCGGTAATCCTTCGGGAATAACGGACGCATCGGGCGGTCGATAACACGGGAAGTAAGGATTGCATTCTCGGATGCCTTACCTTCTCTCTTGTTAAATCCACCAGGGATTTTTCCGACTGCATACATTTTCTCTTCGTACTCAACGCTGAGCGGGAAGAAATCGACTCCGTCTCTCGGCTTGTCCGATGCGGTAGCAGTAGATAAAACTGTTGTCTCACCGTATTTTAATAATGCGGCTCCGTTTGCCTGGGCACATACTCTGCCGATATCTACGGTCAGTGTTCTGCCTGCAAGTTCCATTGAAAAACTTTTATACATGCGTTTTCTCCTTTTCTCTGTGGAGACAGAAGCACCGAAACTACTGAAAAATCCACGACCTCTCATACATTTTTCAGTGGTCTCGGAAATATACTTCTGCCTTTGGCAAAGAACCTGTTTTCACAGGATTCTTTCTTATTTTAACTGAAAATCGAGTGGAGTAAGTCTCCACTCGATAAAACCGTATGAAAACAGATTCCATACGGTATCCATACATGCCAGCCTCCATGCGGAAGCGGCTCTGTATGGAGAAGATCTTATTTTCTAAGACCTAAGCGCTCAATTAAGGAACGATATCTCTCGATATCAACTTTCTTTAAGTATGCCAGTAAACCACGTCTCTGACCAACCATCTTTAAAAGACCACGTCTTGAATGATAGTCGTTTTTGTTCTCAGCAAGATGAGCATTTAACTCCTCGATACGTGCTGTTAAGATAGCGATCTGAACTTCCGGTGAACCTGTATCTCCCGGTGTTCTGCCATACTCTGCGATAATTGCCTGTTTCTTTTCCTTTGCGATCATGTTATGATCCTCCTTTTCTTATTAAACGCCCGTTCCGGCTGTGCCGGGATATGATACTCAGTAAAAGGTCGGAGTGTCCATCTACCGAATATGGGCTAAACTCATACTCCGCTATTATAGCATGGGTTGTTTCTGTTGTAAATGCCTAAATTTAATTATTGATCACACGGACTACTTTGACCGGTGTTCTATAGTATGCTCCTGAGATCTTGATACCGGACTTCGGTGAACTTGCATGTACCACACGGCCGCCTCCAATATAAATAGCCACATGATTGATACTGCTTCCGTTGCCGTAGAAGAAAAGATCTCCCGGCTGTGCATCCGATGCGGAAATCTTTGTACCACAGTTTGCCTGTGCTCTTGAAGAATGTGGAAGTGAAATGCCATAGTTGGCAAATACGCTCATGACAAATCCGGAACAGTCCGCCCCTCTTGTCAGACTGGTTCCACCCCATACATACGGGTTTCCGACAAACTGTGTTGCATAGGAAACAAGGGATACACGGACATCCGATACACCCTGTCCATAACGGACTTCTGTCATAGTCTGTGCCTTCGGAAGTTCGGTTGCAATGCTGACATAGTCTGAAGAGACATATCCCTCATCACTGTCGACATTGATCTTTACCCAGCCGTCAAGGACTTCAAGAACCTCAAGTTCCTCACCCTCCGGCATCATGGTGATGACATGGCTGTCTGTGTTTGTCTCGTCACGGACATAAAGCGTGGTCGTCGTTACGGTTGCAACTGTCTGCTTTACTTCCTGTGCCTTTGCGATCGCTGCTTCGCCGGTCAGAAGATATTCTGATTTTACATATCCTTTTACTTTTCCGGACTCGATCTGTGTCCAGTCACCATCTGTTCCGATAATCTCACATCCTGCATTGTTTGGCAGCTTTCCAACAATCTCTGCCTCTGTTCCCGGAACTTCACGGACATTGATATTGCCATCTGCCTGTGCGATTCCCAGATTTGTGTATCCAAATGCACTGGCTGCCTCTGCAAGCGCCTGTGCCTGTTTTTCTTCCTCTGTTTGTGTCTCATCTTCCTGACCGGATGCAGTCATATCACGGTCGGATTCTGAAACACTGACCATATCTGCTGCGGTAACAGAAAGGTAATCCGACATCACATCAGTAACACCGGATGCAAGATCCGTACCCTGTTTTGTATAATTTTCCATCTGTTCTGCCAATGTGGAAGACACCCCCGCAGACACTTCATGTATCTGGGAATCTGTGCTCTCTGCCATTACTTCCTGTGTGTCTTTCACACCCGGCTTTCCATCAATATAAGCTGCTGAAAATACAAGAGAACCGGCTGCAAGAAGTCCGGCTGCCTTAACCCATTTTGCTTTCATATCCGTACCTTTCCAAAGAATCCTGAATACTTCGTTTATCAATACCGCTCAAGTATAGCAGTCATTTTTTACAATGTCAACATATTTATGTAATATTTCCGTAATATTTAGGATTCATTTTTCTCGAACCATGCCCTCGCATATGCAATATTATTCTGCATTTCCTCTTTTAAAGCCTCGATGGATGAAAATTTCCGTTCCTCCCGGATTCTTGTCAAGAACTCGACCGTCACTACTTTGCCGTAAAGATCCCCGGCAAAATCCAGAAGATGTGTCTCAACACCGACCGGATTTTTTCCTTCAATCGTCGGTTTCACCCCAACGTTTGTAACGCCACGGCAGCTCCGGTCGCCAAGCCGCACTTCTGTCACATAGACACCACTCTCCGGAAGCAGTTTTTCCTCCGGCGGAATCTGGTTGATCGTCGGGATTCCAAGTTTCGTGCTGCCTAAATGTCTTCCGTGAAGGATCTCCCCTGTCACAAAATAGTGATACCCTAACAGATGATTTGCCTTCTCAATATTGCCCTTTGCAATCTCTTCCCGGACAAATGTGCTGCTGATATCTCTCTTATCTTCCTGCATTTTATCGATCACAAGCACTTCATAGCCATACTTGTCCGATAAATCTTTCAACATGTGATAATCGCCCCTGCGATTGTGCCCAAAGTGAAAATCAGAACCAACCACAAAACACTTTACATGAAGCTGATGCACGATCTTAGCAATGAAATCTTCCGGTTCCATGCACATGATCTCTTTTGTAAACGGACACTCGACCAGATAGTCGATCCCAATCTGCTCAAAGATATGCATTTTTTCTTCATTGGTTGTTAAAACTTTCGCCTCAACCTGTTCCACACTTTTCCGTGGCGGAATATTAAATGTAAATATGACCGCTGCAAGTCCCGCTTCCTTTTTGGATGCCAGATGTTCCATCAGGAGTTCATGGCCTCTGTGTATCCCGTCAAATTTTCCAAGTGAAAGTACGGTTGGCTCTTCAATATAAAATTCGGTTGTGTTTTTCAGATATTTCATGCTTCCATAAACAATTTTACCGGTTTATAATCCCCGTGTATCTCTGAGTACTCATATATCCCGATAAAACACCCTTCTTCATCATAAATACGGACCTTCTGCTGTTCCCAGTCTTTCTGATAAGAAACAAACATGTCTTTTTTCATCCGGTTTCCATTATATAACAGTTTGTTCCATTCTTTGCAGATCACCGCTTTTTTATACTGTAAAAATACGGAATCAACCGCATAAATAAAATCAAACATCTCTGCGTTCCACTGTTCTGACGGTGTCTGTCCTGCCGCTTTTTGTACACGTTCTTCGATTTCGGAGAGGCGAAGCGCATCCTGTACACAAAATTCAGATACCTTTGTGCGCAGCAAGGATTCCATACATGCTCCACAGGAAAGTTTCTCACCGATATCCTGACATAATGTACGGATATAAGTTCCCTTTGAGCAGCGCACACGCATACAGACCCGGGGCAGTTCCATTTTAATAATCTCAATGGAATAGAGCTGAACCGGTCTTGCCTGACGTTCCACCGTCACACCGGCCCTTGCGAGATCGCACAGTTTCTTTCCGTTCACTTTTAATGCAGAATACATCGGCGGAACCTGCATGTATTCCCCTGTGAAAGAAAGAACTGCCTCTTTTACCTGCTCTTCCGTTACTTCTACCGGATGTTCCTCTAAAACAGTTCCCGTGGTATCCTGCGTGTCTGTCACCTTTCCAAGCAGCATCACCGCAACGTATTCTTTGTTTTTGTCCGTCAAAAGGTCGCAGACTTTTGTCGCTTTACCAAGACACACAGGAAGCACTCCCTCCGCATCCGGATCGAGTGTCCCTGTGTGTCCGATTTTCTTTGTTTTTAAAATACCTCTTAGTTTTGCGACCACATCAAAGGATGTATATCCTTTTTCTTTGTATACATTGATAATTCCGTTAATCATAAATTTTCCCGTCTCATGTACAGCCGTCATTTTCTGCAATCTGAAAATTTCAGGCTGCCTGTATCGTTAATCTGTGATCTGTTCTCTGATATCTTCAATAATTTCATTCAGCCGTTTTTCCGGATCTCCCGCCACGGAAAAACCTGCTGCCCTGACATGTCCGCCACCGCCATATTTTGCTGCGATCTTTGCAACATCCACATAACTTGCTGAACGGGTGCTGACTTTATAATTTTCTTCATCTGTCTGGTATAAAAAGACTGCTGCTTCCACGTCCTTTGTCACGCGAAGCTGGCTGACGATCCCGTCTAAATGTTTCGGAAGAACATTGTATTCTCTCATTTCCTCTGCAGTTATGATACTCGAGATGCATTTTCCATCCAGATGCAGCTTACTTTTTACCAGCGCAAGTCCCATGATACGGTTCTGCTCATAGGTTTTTGTAAAAAACGTCTGATCCACGATCTTCGGGAAATCAATGCCCATTCCCATCAGAACACCTGCTGCCTCCATCGTTTTTTCCGATGTGCAGGAATACTGGAACACACCGGTATCATGGATGATTCCGGTATAAATGCATTCTGCGATCTCTTTGGTCAGACGTTCTCTCGGGATCAGTTCAAATACCAGTTCCGACGCAGAACTCGCCTGCGGGAAAATATAGTTTTCATCCGCAAAACTCTGGTTACTGATATGATGATCGATACACGCTGTTTTTTTTGCATGCTCAAAATATTTTGCCGCGTCTCCAAGTCTGCCCAGATCCCCGCAGTCCTGTGCGATAAACAGATCAAACTCTTTATCTGCAGTGCAGTCGCTTATGATCTTATCCGCATTTTTCATAAATTTGAAAATATTGGGTATCGGCTGCAGATACAGGCTGACTTCGATCTGCGGGTAATATGTCGTAATATAGTTATAGGTTGCAAGGCAGGAGCCTACGCAGTCCCCATCCGGTCTGATATGACCTGCAATGGCAGCTGTTTTTACTCCCGCGAAAAGTTCATCGAGACTTTTCATGTTCTCCTCCATCCCCAAATATACGCTTTTCGTTTGTCTTATTCCTCTGCGTCATCTTCGCTTTTGATATCTTTTGTGACCTCGTCGATCATTTTAGACATCTTTACACCATATTCAATCGACTGGTCTAACACGAAACGGATCTCCGGTGTATTGCGCAGATTTACTGTTTTCGCAAGTTTGCTGCGGATAAATCCCTCCGCGCTCTTTAACCCTGCAAGTGTTTTTGCCTGGGATTCTTCATCTCCTAAAACACTGATATATGCTTTACATGTTTTTAAATCCGGTGCAACCTCCACTGCCACAACGCTTGTCAGCGGGTTGATCCGCGGGTCTTTGATCTCCCCGCGGATGATATTGGAAAGTTCGCGCTGCACCTCTCCATTGATCCTGGTATTTTTAATACTGTTTTTTCTCATTTTATAACCTCTTAGCGCGGTACCTCAACCATTGTATACGCTTCTACGATATCTAATTCCTGGAAATCACCGAAACCTTCAAATACAAGACCGCACTCAAATCCTGCTTTTACTTCTTTGACATCATCTTTAAATCTCTTTAAGGAAGCTAAATCACCCTCAAAGATCTGTTCGCCCTCGCGGGAAATACGAACTTTACATCCTCTCTGGAACATACCGTCAAGCACATAAGAACCTGCGATATTGCCGACGCCGGAAGCCTTGAAGATCTGACGGATCTCTGCATGGCCTAATACTTTCTCTTCGTATACCGGGTCTAACATTCCCTTCATGGCTGCCTCTACATCCTCAATTGCATTGTAGATGACTTTGTAGAGACGGATATCTACGTTTTCTTTATCTGCAGTAAGTTTTGCAGTCGGATCCGGACGGACGTTAAATCCGATGATGATCGCATTTGATGCAGATGCAAGGCTGACATCAGACTCGTTGATCGCACCAACACCACCATGGATGACTTTTACAACAACTTCTTCGTTCGACAGTTTTACAAGACTCTGTTTTACTGCCTCCACGGAACCCTGTACATCGGCTTTTACGATGATATCGAGTTCTTTGACATTTCCGGACTGGATCTGTGAAAACAGATCGTCTAAGGACATCTTCGCTTTTGTATCTTCGATCAGACGGTTCTTGCCCTCGGAAATATAGGTCTCAGCAAATGCTCTCGCCTCTTTTTCTGTATCCATGGCAACGAATGTCTCGCCCGCTTCCGGTACAGAGGATAAACCTAAGATCTCTACCGGCATGGAAGGACCAGCTTCTTTGACACGTCTTCCCTGATCATCGATCATTGCACGGACTTTACCATAGCAGCTTCCGCATGCTACCGGCTGGCCAACTTTTAAAGTACCTTTCTGTACCAAAACAGTGGCAACGGCACCGCGGCCCTTATCAAGCTGTGCCTCAATGACAAGACCTCTTGCATTACGTTTCGGATTTGCTTTTAACTCAAGTACTTCTGCTGTTAAAAGGATCATCTCAAGCAGGTTGTCGATACCCTCTTTTGTATGTGCGGATACCGGACAGAAGATCGTGCTTCCACCCCAGTCTTCCGGGATAAGTTCATACTCGGATAACTCCTGTTTTACACGCTCGATATTTGCACTCGGCTTATCGATCTTGTTGATCGCAACGATGATCTCAACACCTGCTGCTTTTGCATGGTTGATTGCCTCTACGGTCTGTGGCATTACACCATCGTCTGCTGCAACGACTAAGATCGCAATATCGGTAGAATTTGCACCACGCATACGCATTGCAGTAAATGCCTCATGTCCTGGTGTATCTAAGAATGTGATATTCTGACCATTGATGGATACCACGGATGCACCGATGTGCTGTGTGATACCGCCTGCCTCTCTGTCTGTCACACGGGTAGAACGGATTGCATCCAGCAAGGATGTTTTACCATGGTCAACGTGGCCCATAACACAGACAACCGGTGGACGTGCTACTAAAGTATCTTCCGGATCTTCTTCCTCTTTTAAGAGTTCGGCGATCACATCGACTTTTTCTTCCGGCTCACAGATGCAGTTAAACTCTAATGCGATTTCTTCTGCCTGCTCGTAATCTACTTCCTGGTTTACCGTAACCATCGTTCCTTTTAAGAACAGTTTCTTTACGATAACGGATGGCTGTACTTTCATCTTGTCAGCTAACTCTCTGATCGTAAGTTTCTCCGGTAATACCAGTGTGCGGATCACATCCTCTTCCGGCTGCTGTTTTGGCTGCTGCTGAGGTTTCTTCTTGCCACCGTTCTTCTCAAGATTGATAAAGCGCTCCTGTTTCTTTCCGCCAAGTGCATCGTAATCGTTGCGCTGTCTTGCGTTTTTGTTTCTGTCCTTATCGCGCTCTCTGGATTCTTTTCCTCTTAACTCCTCCGGTGCTGCTGCAGCTGCCTCTTTATTGAAGCGGTCGATCTCACGGTCAAGTCTGCCGCCACCATTATTTCCACCACGGAAGCCATTGTTTCTGTTGTTATTTCTGTCGCCCTGACCCTGTCCCGGTCTGCCATTGTTCTGGTATGGACGCTGTCCATCGTTTCTTCCGTTTCTGTCACCGTACGGGCGCTGTGGTCTGTCACCATTGTTTCTCTGGTTTCTTCCATCTCCCTGCGGACGGCGCTGACCATTATTGTTACGGTCGCGTCTGTCATTATTATTCCCCTGACGGCGGTCATTATTCTGCGGACGGTACTCCGGATTCTGTGCATAGACATTTTCTCTTGGAGTCTGTACCTGTACTTTTTCAACCGTTTTCTTCGGCTCTTCCGCTGCCGGTTTTGCCTCTCTCTGTGCCTTCAGTTCTGCTGCTTTTGCCGCTGCAAGATGCTCTGCCTCTTCCGCTGCTTTTGCTGCCTCCGGGTTAATTGCGCGTTCAAATGCTTTTCTTACATCATAACCGGATGTCGGTCTTGCCTGCGCATTGCCGCGGTTTGGATTCTGTCCCTGTGGACGGCGGTCGCCATTCCCCTGGCGTCTGTCACCATTTCCAGAACGTCTGTTGTTATTGCCGCCGCGGCCGCCGCCCTGTTTGCTGTACTGTGCATTGAACACAGCAGTAATGCTTGATTTTTTCTTCGGGCGCTGCTCTGCGTTCTCAGTTTTTGCACCCTCAGCCGGTTTATTCTGCTCGTTTGCCTGTGGCTTCTGTGCAGGTTTATTTTCCGGTGCCGCTGTCTTGTTCTCTGCAGGTTTGCTCTCTGACACATTTTCTTTATTCTGTGCCTTTGCAGTATTCTCCGCTGCTGCAGACTTTCCAAATTTCTTTCTCACGATATCCTGTGCCGGATCATCGATATTGCTGGAAGCTGCTTTCACTGCATATTCCGTCGTATTTAATGTTTCTATAATCTGTTTACTCTCTATTCCTAATTCTTTTGCAAGGTCATATACTCTCATTTTTGCCATTTATCTTAATTCCTCCCATTATTCAGTTGTGATTGCTGTTTCAGTCTCTCTTCGATCGAGTGCGACAGTCCCTCGTTTGTGACTGCAAGCGATGCACGAAATTCTTTTCCAATGAAATGCCCGAGCATTTCTTTGTCCGAATATTCATACATTGGCACCTGATAAAAATCTGTCATATTTCGAAACATTTTCTTCGTATTGTCTGACGCATCCTGTGCAACGATGACAAGATATGCCCTGCCCTCTTTTACCGCCTTTTCCGTAGAAAATTCTCCACTCGCCACACTGCCGGCTTTTGCGGCAATTCCTAGCATAGATAACACTCTATCTGGTTTCAAGCTGTTCCATCTCCTTTGTCAGCGTTTCATATACATCTTTTGGGATCGGCATTTTAAATGATCGTTCTAACCCTTTATTTTTTATCGCCATTGCAAGACATTCACGGTTTGGGCAGATATAAGCACCTCTTCCGTTCTTTCTTCCGGTTGCATCTAAAATGATCTCCGTTTCCCCTTCTTCCGTCGGCGCTGTTTTGATCACACGGATCATATCTCTTTTGGCTTTCATCTCATGACAGCCGACACACTGCCTCATCGGAATCTTTTTATTTGACATTCTTCTTAATACCTCTTATTCTCTGTCCTCACCATCAGCTTCGGCATTGTTTTCTTCTGCTCCGTCAGTCTCATAGCTGTCTTCCTCATAGCTTTTCTCTGCCGGTGCACTGCCGTCCTCGTACTCCTCATAGGACCCGCCGTCCTCATCGTAATACTCATCTTCCTCGTAATCATTCTCGTAATCTAAGAAATCGCCGGACTCTCTCGCCTGTGTCTCGCTCTTGATATCGATCTTGAATCCTGTCAGACGTGCTGCAAGTCTTGCATTCTGTCCCTCTTTTCCGATTGCAAGGGAAAGCTGATAATCCGGAACAACCACTTTTGCAGATTTTTCTTCTGCATCCGCGATAACAGAAATAACTTTTGCCGGACTTAATGCATTTTCGATCATCATTGCCGGATTCTCATTCCAGGTGATGATATCAATCTTCTCACCACGCAGTTCACCAACGATTGCATTGACTCTGGCACCATTCATACCAACACATGCACCAACCGGATCGACATCCGGATCGTTTGACCATACTGCGATCTTTGTTCTGCTTCCTGCTTCACGCGCGATCGCCTTGATCTCTACGATGCCCTCGCGGACCTCAGCCACCTCAGACTCAAACAGGCGTTTTACAAGTTCCGGATGTGTTCTGGAAACTAACACTTTCGGTCCTTTAGAAGTAGCCTTAACCTCTAAGATATATACCTTGATACGCTCTGTCGGCTGGAACACTTCGCCTTTTACCTGTTCATTCTCTGTTAAGATCGCATCGACCCTTCCTAAGTTAATGCTGACATTTCTTCCCACATAACGCTGTACCACGCCGGTCACAACATCTTTTTCCATGCTGTAATACTGATCGTATAAAACTTTACGCTCTTCTTCACGGATTTTCTGTAAGATCACGTTCTTTGCATTCTGTGTTGCAATACGTCCGAATTCCTTAGACTGTACCTCGATGTTGACAACGTCTCCGATCTCATATTTGGAATTGATCATCTTTGCATTGACCAGACTGATCTGCTCTACCGGATCTTCTACCGTTTCAACAACTGTCTTTTCCTGAAATACATGAAACTCACAGGTTTCCGGATCAATCGATACTTTTACGTTATCGGATGAACCAAAATGGTTCTTGCACGCTGTTACAAGAGAATTTTCAATCGCTTCAAGCAGTGTATCCTTGCTGATGTTTTTCTCCTGTTCTAATATATTTAACGCTTCTAACAACTCATTATTACTCATTATTAAATCCTCCTTGTTTTGCGGAGCAAAATGCCTGCTATGCTGTTTTTGCATAGCATGTGCCCTTGCAGGGAGCAATGCCCAGCACACTGGGCAGGATTTTCCTCCTTTAGTTCATCTTTAAAAGTCAAATGCCAGACGGATCAGTGCGATATCGCTCTTTTCAAACGTCATTTCCGTTCCGTCCTCTGTTTTTATCGTCACGGTATTTTCATCATATGCAGACAAAATACCATAAAATTCCTTTTCACGGTTGATTGCACGATATGTTCGTATCTCTACTTCTTTTCCCATGCTGCGGATATAATCTTTTTCTTTTTTCAGCGGTCTGCCAAGTCCCGGAGAGCTGACCTCAAAAACATAGGAGTCCTCAACGAAATCTTCTCTGTCTAAAATCTCGTTCATCTCCCGCGCCACTGCCTCACAGTCGTTTACGGTAATGCCGCCTTCCTTGTCGATATAGGCTCTTAAGTACCAGGTACCGCCTTCCTTTACATACTCCACATCGACCAGCTCAAAATTCATGCGGTCTAAAATCGGAGTAATCAGTTCTTCGGTGCGCGTTTCGTATGTTTCACGTTTTGACATGTGTACACCTTCTTTCTTCCATATTCAGTTTTCCTTCTGCATGCATTTCTGTTGCAGAAATACATGGCTCCTAAACGTGAATTGAGAGAGGGCTTTCGTCCTCTCTCAATCAAGTCATCGTGTTATCATTTATTAATGTAACACTTTCCTCTTTAAAATGCAAGCTATTTCTTAATAAATGACATTCTTTCTTTTTCAGAAAGTTCCATTACTTTCTTTCCTTTTTCTTTTGCATAATGCATAAGTCCTCTCAAATCCATTTTGGTCTGGATCTGACTTAACAAAACAGGTTCCGGTGTTTTTTCTAAAGAATCTCTATATTTCTTCATCTGTCCAGTCATAGTCATACACCTCCATTATTTTTTTAGCATTTACCTCATCAATAGCAAATTGATATGGATGCAGTACGCCAATCACCTCTCCATTAAATGTTTCTACATAATGATCGAGTAATTCTTTATTAGCAGCAAAGCCATACATATATCCATCATACCCATAATCGACAGATTTTTGTGCTGCAATCGCAAATAGATGACCTCCAACGCCTAAATATCGAATATCATCGGTCAACAGTTTATTGTTATCCGGACTTGTACACAAAAAAGCAAAGGAAAACATTACGCCCAAAAATTTATATTTTACGCCACAAGAAACCAGAACAGAAAAACCGCACCAAAAACCCCGGCAACAACGCCGATATTCCATGCAAGATACTGTTTCCTTTTCTTTTTCCGGAATGCAGCCAGTTCTTCCCTGTGCTCCTTCGCCCACGGCAGATACTGTTCTAAATATAATTCCGCGGCTTTTTGTGTGGTAAGTCCTGCATATCCGGCAGAACGCAGCCGGTATAAGATCCACTGGTGCTCGTCGATCTCCTCCGGCCCCGCTGTTATGGAAATGTCTTTCTGCGCTGTTGCTGCCGCCGCTTTCCGCAGGCTGCGCCATTCTTTCTGTTTTAAAATGCTGTCCGGATCATCATCCGCTAAGTAAGTCTCAAAAAAATCCAGCATATGCGAGCCGAAATTTTTGCATGTCAGGATCCTTTCCCCTAATTTCCGGCGCACCCCTGCATCCGAAAATAGCGATCTGTATTCCTCACGCGAAAACAAAGCCCGAAAACAGTTGATCTGATTTGTCAGACAGGGATTTTCCATCAATAACTCAAACTCCAGAAAAAACTGCTCTTCGTTCTCCTTTGAAACATACGAAGCGACCTCTTCATAATTATAAGGATTCTCCCCCTCGGATGGCTTCTCTGTTTCATCCTCCCCTACCGGCACGCCTGCATCAATTTCCATCGCTTTTTTGCTTTCTTCCGCCAGTTTCACTGCCATACGGTATGCGCTGCGCAGTCTCTGATATTCCTTTGGATGTTCCTCCGGGTGATACAGCTTTGCCTTTCTCGCGTATGCCCTTTTTATTTCTGTTTTATCAAAAGTCTCCTCTATCCCTAATATTTCCCAGATATCCATATGCTACTCATCCTCATGCTCTTCCCAGAAAGAAGGATCTTCCTTTAAAGAAACCCTGTTCTGTTCCACCGCTTCTAAATAGAGCGACAGCCGCACATACTGCTCCCGGATGTCACGCTCTGCCCCATAGTCCACCGCCTCCGCAAACTGCTTTAACAATACCCTGATATTTTCGCGGACAACTCCGCTGCTCTCCTCAAACAGACGCTTTGCGCGCTCCACAAGCAGCCGGTTTCTCTCCCTGCCCGCCGGATAAAGCGCTGTCTGATTCATTTTTTCAATGCACTTGTCTAATTCTTCCCCTGACATCCGGATATTCTTATTGAGTATGACCTTTCGAACCTCATTCGTGGCACTTTTAATATGGATATCCAAAATCCCGTTGATATCATATAAAAAAGTCACCAAAACCCCAGTCTCTCTCGCCGGAGCTTCCGGCAGGTCCGTAATATCAAGTTCCCCAAGCAAAAGATTCTCTTTTGCGTTCAAATGTTCTCCCTGATAAATTTTAAAATGCATTGTCGTCTGGTTGTCCGCTGTCGTCACATAATAACGCGATCTGCTGCACGGGAGCGAATCATTCCGTTCAATGATCGTCGAAAATGTTCCATCATAGATTTCTGTTCCCAAAGAAAACGGACAGATATCGGCAAGGATCATGTCTTTCCATTCCACAGACCGCTCCTTGATCGCCACAGTCAGACCTACCCCGATGGCAACACATTCATCCGGCCTGTCATCCATCACAACTTCTGTTTCAGAAATACTTTCCACATAACGCCTGACGACCGGCATCTTAGAGGATCCACCCGCAAGAATGATGCGGTCAATATCCTCCCATTGCATACCGGCATCATCCATCACCCTCTTTAACGGGACAGACATCCTCTGAAACAATCCTGCCGCTATCCTGATCAGCTTCTGATTGTCAAGCCGCATCACATATTCTTTTTCTCCGAGCAGAACGGTTCTTTCTGCCGTATCCTCTTTTGAGAGCTGTTTCTTTAAAAGTTCTGCCTCCCGCAAAACGATCCCGTGTTCCTTTTCGCCCAGAGAAGACGGATCAATCCCACAGTTTTTCAGAAAATCCTCCGCTATGACCTCATTAAAATCCTTACCGCCCAGATGGTTATCGCCCGCAACCGCCCGGATCTCGACCATATTGTCAAACGCTTCCACCAAAGACACGTCTAATGTTCCACCTCCAAAATCAAAGATAATGAAAGTCTCCATCTCCTTTTCCCGCACCTGATGGCGCAGGGCAACCGCAGACGGCTCATTGACGATCCGTTCCACATAAAGTCCTGCCAGTTTTCCGGCATTTTTCGTTGCGTAACGCCTGTCGTCATCAAAATATGCTGGGACACTGATGACCGCCTCGGTAACCGGCTCACCGAGAAACTTCTCCGCATCCTCTTTTAATTTTTTCAGGACAAACGCAGACAGTTCCTCTGCCCGGTACTCCTGCCCGCATGCCCGAAAAATCCGATCCGTCCCCATATCGCGCTTGAACTCCGCAAAAGTCTGCTTTGGTCTTGTGATCTGCATTTCCTTTGCGATCTTTCCGACATAGACCTCCCCCTGATCTCCAAAACTCACAACGGACGGCGTCAGGTAATCACCGTTCGGATTTGGCACCAGTTCGATCTTTCCGTCCCTGCATACCGCACAGAGACTGTTGGTCGTGCCAAGATCAATCCCTATCACTGCCATCTGCTATCTCCTTTCGCCGCTTTTTACCGCTGTCTGATTCCGCTTTATCATCACATGGTCAAGATACATCTGTAAAAAACTCTCATATCCGGCATACTGCTTACTTACCGCAAACAGTTTCTTTCCCTTTTTCCCATAAAATGTCACTCTCTCAAAAAATTCTTTTTTTGACACGACCTCATCCCACGTAAAGATCCTGCACCTGCCCAGTGTTCCCGTTTTTGTTCCAATTTTGTGCGCGCCTGCCGCCACCTCGGTCAGTGTACTTTTCCGCACCCAGCACAAAAATAAAATAAGCGCCAGCGTCATAACAAGCACCGGAAGATCTTTTATGATCTCCTGCATCCCTGCCTTATGATAATCCGAAACACACAATACAATATCACAGACCAGCATGACACCGACGATCCCGTACAAAAACATCATCATCTGCGCCAGAAACGGGTTTGGTTCAACGATACAGAAAATATCTTCCCCAAGCCTTGCTTTCCATTTTTTTATTTTTTTGTAGATTTTGTTTTTCATCCCAATTCCCTCCCCTGCGTTCCATTGTAGCATATCATATTTGTAAAAGATACCTGTTTTTGACAATAAAAAAATTGCCAATATACCATCTGGCATACTGACAACTTCCGGGTTGGGCTGTTTATCTCTTTCGAAATAACAGTGAGTAGCTCGTAGGGGAATCGAACCCCTGTTTCCGCCGTGAGAGGGCGGCGTCTTAACCGCTTGACCAACGGGCCATAAGTATTTGTTCATCTCTGTTATAAAAACAGAGTAGCTCGTAGGGGAATCGAACCCCTGTTTCCGCCGTGAGAGGGCGGCGTCTTAACCGCTTGACCAACGGGCCATAAGTATTTGTTCATCTCTGTTATAAAAACAGAGTAGCTCGTAGGGGAATCGAACCCCTGTTTCCGCCGTGAGAGGGCGGCGTCTTAACCGCTTGACCAACGAGCCGAACTGATACTTATTATAGCATGTTTTTTTTTATTTGCAAGTATTTTTTTGAAGTTTTTTTATTTTTTTAAAAATATGAACAATTTACACAATTTCATTCTGCTTTTCCCACCATTTTCATGGCATTTTTACCTCTTTTTCATACATCAGATCCTCTATTACTTCACGCACCGTCGAAATCCGATCTATTTTTCCAACATTCGAACCGCAAAATACAAGTCCGTTTTCAACGTCTCCATGCACAGCACGGATCAACGCCTGTGTGATGCAGTACGGAATCTGCGCCGGTTTACAGTTTTTAATGCAGTGATAACAGCGTTCCACGCTCTCCGGCGCCCGTTCTGTCTTTTGGATAAAAGCATTGTTTAACGCACGCCCCGGCATGCCGACCGGACTTTTGATGATTTTTACATCAGTTTCTTTTGCATTCACATATGCTTTTTTATATCCTGAGGAAGCATCACACTCTTTTGTCGCAACAAATCTTGTCGCTGCCTGAACTCCGTCTGCTCCGAGTGCTTCGATCCGCTTTGCATCGGATGCATCCCAGATCCCGCCTGCTGCAAAAACAGGTATCTGCTTTCCATACTTCTCCTCGTACTTTTTCTTTTCCTCCATGATCCCCGTAAGCTCTTCCTCAAAACGGATCTTTGAAATATCATCTAACTGCTCCCTCGAAAATCCAAGATGTCCGCCCGCCTCCGGCCCCTCTGTGACAATAAAGTCTGCTGTCCTGCCGTATTTTTTATCCCAGGTTTTTAAAAGCAGCGCCGCCGCGCGCCTTGACGATACGATCGGTGCAATCTTTGCTTTTCCTGCTTCTACCAGCTCCGGCAGATCCACTGGAAGCCCGGCTCCGCAGATTACCGCATCCGCCCCGGCACGCACCGCCTCTTTAACATGCTCCCTGTATTGCTGTAATGCCACCATGACGTTGACTGCTATCATTCCTTTTCCAGATGCCAGTTCTTTTGCACGCACGATATGCTTTCGGATACTGCGCAGATTGCACGCTTCTTCATTTCCCACAAAATCCGGTTCCTCAAATCCGATCTGTGCCGTGGAGATCACGCCCATGCCGCCCTCCGATGCAACCGCGCCAGCCAGGCCGCTTAAACTCACACCAACTCCCATGCCGCCCTGGATCAGCGGCAGACTCAGATTCCATCCTTCAAAACGATTCATTGAAAAAATTTTCTTCATTGTCTTTCCCTCTATTGTATATAGTTTTTATTACTATATATAATGGTATCATTCAATATATAATATGTCAACAATAACCATATTATTATTTGTAAAGAAAAACGACTGTAAATTTTTTACGTTTACAGTCGTTTTTCATGTTTTTATCATTTATAAATTATTTATTCCTGCGCAAAGACATCGACCTCTTCTATCGTAAGTCCTACACCGTCTGCAATCTCTTCCTTTGACAACTTTCCCCGTTTCAGCTATGCAGATCAATCGTCATATCCGTTCGGATTGTTCTTCTGCCATCTCCAGGAATCTTCGCACATCTCTTTGATACCATACTGTGCCTTCCAGCCAAGCTCACGCTCTGCCTTCGAAGGATCACAGTAACAGGTTGCAATATCACCTGCACGTCTCGGTTTGATGGAATAAGGAATCTTCACGCCGGTTGCAGCTTCGAAGTTTTTGACAATGTCAAGCACACTGTAACCATGACCTGTTCCAAGGTTATAGATTGCAAGTCCGCATTTCTCATCGATCTTCTTTAATGCTTTTACATGACCGAGCGCAAGGTCAACTACATGAATGTAATCTCTGACACCTGTTCCGTCCGGCGTGTCATAATCGTCACCAAATACGCCAAGTTCTTTTAATTTGCCGACTGCCACCTGTGTAATGTATGGCATCAGGTTGTTCGGGATGCCGTTCGGATTCTCTCCCATGGTTCCACTCTTATGAGCACCGATCGGGTTAAAGTAACGGAGCAAGATCACGTTCCACTCCGGATCTGCTTTCTGGATATCCATCAGAACCTGCTCTAACATGGATTTTGTCCATCCATAAGGATTGGTGCACTGACCCTTCGGGCAGTTCTCTGTGATCGGGATTTCTGCCGGATCACCGTATACGGTTGCTGAAGATGAGAAAATAATGTTCTTGCAGTTATGCTGACGCATTACATCCACCAGAGTCAATGTTCCTGAAATATTGTTGTTGTAATATTCCCAAGGTTTCTGCACAGACTCACCAACAGCCTTTAATCCTGCGAAATGGATACAGCTATCAATTTTTTCTTTTTCAAAAATCTCATTTAAAATTGTGCGGTCTAAGATATCGCCTTTATAAAAAGTCACTTCTTTTCCTGTGATTGCTTTTACACGCTCTAATGATTTTTCAGATGCGTTTACCAGATTGTCAAGTACAACAACCTCATAACCCGCATTTAACAGTTCTACGCATGTGTGACTTCCAATGAATCCGGCACCGCCGGTAACTAAAATTGCCATAGTTTTTTCCACCTTTCCATAACAAATCTTTTTGTTTTCCTTCAACGTTATGGGTACATCTTACCCCATTCTTTGGAAAATGTATAGCAAAAAATGTGTATATTATATGTAAAAATGTTGCATGTTGACTGAGTGGCCGGTATAATTATTTAGTGCAGAGCCGTGGGGTTGTGGCCGTCAGGCCGTGTGAAGCCGCTGGCAGTGGATTACCAGAGAATAATGGAGGATTACCATGTACGAAAAATATAAAAATTCTTACAAAGTAACAGAGAAAGAACTGGTTTCACTTTCCGTCTATAACGTGGGATTTCAGAGATGTGACTCGCTTTATCAGTGGGGACCGGGAATCCGGGATCATTATCTGATCCATTATATTATTTCGGGGAAAGGTTTTTACAAGATTGGAAAAAGAACTTATGAATTGCAGGCGGGGGATTCTTTTTTGGTGTATCCAAATACAGAGGTTGTCTATTACGCTGCAGAGACTGACCCGTGGGAGTATGCATGGGTGGGTTTTACGGGCAGTGACGCTTCCATGATCTTAAAGGCAACGGATTTTTCGCCGGAAAAACCGATCATACGGGAGACACCGCACGGAAGTGATATCCACCGCCAGATACTCCATATTTACGATGCCAGAGGAAATGAATTTGAGCATGCCGTGGAAATGACCGGACGGCTCTATACGATGCTTGCCATGTTTTTACACGGCGCCTCCCATACGACGGAGCAAAATTCCGCCAACAGTTATGTGCAGAAAGGCATCGAGTATATCTCTTCCAATTATTCTTATGCAATTACTGTGGAGGATATCGCAGACTATGTCGGCGTCAGCCGCAGCCACCTGTTCCGTTCTTTTGAATCGGTGCTTGGTCAGTCGCCAAAGGAATATCTGACTGATTTTCGCATGAAACAGGCGTGTTATCTGTTAGAACATTCCAGCCTGTCCATCACCGCGATTGCAAATTCACTGGGTTTTGACAACAGCTTATATTTTTCCAAAACGTTTCACAAACAAAAACAAATGTCCCCAAAAGAATACCGGACACATTCCCGTACCTCCTAACCATAAAACTCACTGCCGTTCCAGTATGCTTTTGCCTCCCCGGCAAGCACTGCCCTGCAAAAATCTTTTTCATCGGAGAGCTTCCGGTCAAACAGCATGCCGCCACCGATCATTCTGGTGGTATGCTGATCCGAGCCAGCCGTAATCGGAAGTCCATGTTCTTTCGCATAGGCGATTGCTTTTTCATTATACAGGATATTTTTATGCGACATGCTCGCAGGGCTCTCATGTGTAGCATTGATTCCCTCCACTGCATCTACACAGTCCGGGAAAAGGCGGATTTCCGGAATATAATCCTCCTCACGAAACGGATGCGCGTGGCTGACGATACCACCACCGGCATGTACCAGTTCATACTGTTCTTTCACATCTGCGTCTTTGATCTCGGGATGTTCAAACAGCCATTCTTTGTTTAAGCCATAAATTAAAAATTCTGTTCCGTGATATCCTGACTCCCATCCGAAAAACACCTGCAGTCCGATCTTATCGCCTTCTTCTTTCGCATGTTCATAGCCCTTACAGAACTGTTCTACCCAGTCTTTCCATGGAAGGCTCCGGTCCGCCGCCGTATTTCCATAAAAGAAATGATCTGTTACGACGATGCCGGCATATCCCGCTTTCTGATATGCTCTCGCCATCTCTGCTCCTGTATTCTGTCCACATGCGCTTCCCTCTGATGTGTGCACATGGGTGTCATATAAATATCCGTTTATTTGCATGATAAACCACCAATTTACCTTTCATAAGCGAAAAAAGAACTTACCCCGGGGTTGTCCCACCGGAATAAGTTCTCCCTCATCTTGTCCTATAATTAAGCAACTGCTTTCTTTGCGATCTCAGCTAATGCTGCAAATCCTGCTGCATCGTTTACAGCCATCTCTGCTAACATTTTGCGGTTGATGTCAACACCAGCTACTTTTAAGCCATGCATCATCTGGCTGTAAGAGATTCCGTTCATTCTTGCTGCTGCATTGATACGAGCGATCCATAACTGACGGAACTGTCTCTTTCTCTCTTTTCTTCCTGCGTAAGAACTTGTTAAGGCTCTCATAACAGACTGTTTTGCAACACGGTACTGTTTAGAACGAGCTCCTCTGTAACCTTTTGCTAATTTTAATGTTCTATTATGTCTTTTTTTAGCGCCTAAACCGCCTTTAACTCTTGCCATGATCTATTCCTCCTTAACAACTTTCTTACATGTATGGTAAAATCTTCTTCATATTCTTAACGTTTGTAGCATCTACGATAGCCGGTTTTCTAAGATTTCTCTTATTCTTTGTTGTTTTCTTTGTTAAGATATGTCTCTTGTAAGCTTTATTTCTCTTTAATTTTCCTGTTCCTGTTACTTTGAAACGTTTTGCAGCTGCTCTGCTTGTTTTCATTTTTGGCATGATATATTCCTCCTTAAAATTATGATTTTTTTTCTGCCAACACCATGCTGATGCTTCTGCCTTCAACCTTTGGTGCTTTTTCCACTACTGCAACCTCTGCAAGACTCTCAGCAAAGTCATCCAGAATATGCTTGCTGGCATTCATATGTGCCATCTCACGTCCACGGAATCTTAAAGTGATTTTTACCTTATCACCTTTGCTTAAGAATTTTTTTGCAGCATTCATTTTGGTGTTCAAATCATTTGAATCAATATTCGGTGACAGGCGAATCTCTTTTAACTCGACCACTTTCTGTTTTTTTCTGGCTTCTTTCTCTTTTCTCGCCAATTCATAACGATACTTACCGTAATCGATAATCTTACATACCGGCGGCTTTGCGGTCGGAGCAATCTTGACCAAATCAAGCTCTGCTTCCTCAGCCAGCTTCATTGCTTCTCTCACTGACATAATGCCAAGCTGTTCTCCGTTTTCTCCGATCAGACGAACTTCTCTGTCTCTGATCTGTTCATTAATCATTAACTCGCTAATGGTATTGCACCTCCAAAATATTATTCTTTACTTGCATTAAAAAAAGTGGATAGGCAGACTATCCACTTTTAATACTCAATACTCGCAAGGTGCGATACTTCAAACAACAGGAATATTCCCGATGCCTTGAATATAAAACCATGAGTCACACGAATGCTGGTGCTCCGGTGAGAGTGGATACTCTACTTTGTTTTCAACAACTATTATACTATACCACTTCAAAAAATCTCTGTCAAGTACTTTTTAAAGTTTAAGAATGTCCCCTGCTAAGACATTCTTAAACTTTCTATCCTGATATTAATTATTCCTGTGGCAGAATGTATTTACTGATCAGTTCATCTAAGGATACTGCCTGAGCAGAAAGCTCCTCACTGGTAGCAGAGGACTCCTGTGCGGTTGCGGAGTTTGCCTGAACAACCTCCGAAATCTGGTTGACACCCTGTTCTGCCTGATCCATGGCAGTTGCCTGATCTCTGGATACCTGGCTGATATTTCTGGAAGACTCTGCAATCTTGCCGATTCCTTCTACAACCGTTTCAATGGATGCTGCAGCTTTGTCTGCCGCCTTGTTTCCTTCTGCGATCTCCTCTAAGGATCCTTCGATCAGTTCTCTGGTATCTACTGCAGACTTTGTACTCTGCTCTGCTAACTGACGGATCTGGTCAGCAACAACCGCGAATCCTCTTCCTGCCTCTCCTGCTCTTGCTGCCTCAATGGAAGCATTTAAGGAAAGCAGGTTTGTCTGGGATGCGATATCCTCAATCTCAGAAATGATGTTCTCGATATTTTTGGATGTCTCGTTGATGCGTGTCATTGCATCTACCATTGCTGTCATCTGCGCACGGCTGTTGTCAGCTTCGTCTGCATACTGTTTTGCCTGTACATAGGACTCATGTGCCTGATCTGCTGCTTTTTCAATGTTCTCTGTGATGCTTGTGATCGTAGCCTGTAACTCTTCTACTGCACCTGCCTGCTCAGTAGCACCCTCTGCAAGACTCTGGGATGCCTCTGCAAGGTTTGTAGAACCTGCAGATACCTGGCTGGATGCATCTTCAATAGAACGTAATGTAACGATCATCTGATTCTTCATATCACGCATGGCAAGAAGTAATTTTTCAAATTCACCCTGATATACTTCCGGACAGTCTGATTTGATATCAAAGTTACCGCTTGCCATATCAGCAAGATGTTTGCCACAGTCAGCGATAACTATATTTAATGTTTCTTTCATCTCATTTGCTGTCTGGATTATGTCAGCCACCTCATCATGCGTATCTACTATCGGGAATGGATCTGTGAGGTTACCTTTTGCAAATGTTGTAAAACGGTCGCTTAACGCACCAAGAGGTACTGCGATTCCTTTTGCAATGGAACTTCCCATTCTCATTGCCTGTGCAAATGCAAATACAATACTTGCAACAATCACAATAAGGAAAATAATACTAATGGCAGAAAGTCTTGCCGCAAGGGAGTCTCCTTCGTTTACGTTTGCATCCAGCAAGTCCGCTGTAAGGCTGTAAACCTGCTCATACAATGGATCTACGGTATCGTTCATCATTTGCTGGGCTTTGATGCTGTCTTCTTTGTCCGTGGAAACGCCGATCTCCATCGCTTGGGCTTCTGCATCCCAGTACTGCTGAACAAGTGTGTTCACCTGCTCATAGAGATCTTTCTCAGTGCCTGTCACACAGGTGTTCGCAACTATAGCCCAGTAATCATCAAACTTCTGTTTCTTTTCATCATGTATCTGTTTCATGGTTGCGATCATATCAGTATCATTGTAACCAATCACACCGCGCGCTGCCGATCTCGCATCTGCAAAAACGATCATTGCCTTTCCGATATCACCCTGCGAAAAACCATAATTAGTAAGTGCATGTTTATACTGCGTAGATATAATAAGCATCATAATTGCTCCAATAACACCTGCAATGGATGCAAGCAGTGCAACGACTGTGAAACATTTTTTCAGCCGTTCCTGAATTTTTAGATTCTTATACATAACCTTTTCCTCCTGTTTGTACGCTTTATTTACTATGTGTGTCAGGTATTGTCATCGATAAGCTGCTTTATCCCCTGCTGCTCGGACTGTGGCATCAGTTTTGACACCTCAAACATCACGATCAGCTGCTTATCATAGGATGCCACATCATTAAAGCAGCTCTGATTGGCATTCATGATTGTCGGCATCGGAATCACCTGTTTTTCATTTACATCAATGATCTCACGGACACTCTCTACTTCAAGACCAATCTTCATGCCATTCATACTTGCCACAATAACATTTTTTATATCCTGTTTTGGATATCCGAAATAGTCAGCAAGATTACATATCGGAACGATATCACCATGCAGATTCACGATTCCTTCGATATGCGCAGGTGCATTTGGAACACCTACCACACTCATTCTTGTTTCAATCGACTCGACATCATCCACTGGTATTCCAAACCGGACATTATTGAGCATAAACGTCAGTAATTGCATTCTCTCACCTTCTTTGCTGTATTTTTGCCTATAAAAAACCATCTTATGGTTATTGTACCATTTTAGTAAAATATGTAAACTATTTTTTTATACTTTTTTTAATTTTTTGACAAATATATTTCATTCATGCTACGATAACACCATCTGCTGACTGTTTTTACAGTCACTTATTAATAATATGAAAGGACTTACAGACTATGGATAATAGAATTGTTGACCTGCACGTACATTCCACGGAATCAGATGGCACCTTTACTCCCACTGAGGTTATCGCAGAAGCCAAAAAAGCCGGTCTTTCCGCTATCGCCCTGACTGACCATGATACCGCCACAGGTATAAGAAAAGCTATGGGCGCCGCAAAGGAAGCCGGTATCGAGCTGATCCCGGGCATTGAGCTTTCCACTGCTTACACGTTTCCGGGAAAAAAACAGGAAAAGGAAATCCACATCGTCGGTCTCTACATTAACCCGGATGACCCGGAACTCTTAAAAATGACTGCTGAATTCCGCGAATGCCGGGATAAACGCAATGAAAAAATGATCGCTGCCCTGCAGGAAGAAGGATTTCCAATTACTATGGAAGCCCTTCTGGCAGAGAATACGGACAGTGTCATTACGCGTGCAAACATCGCACGTTTCCTTTATGAACATGGATGGATCAAATCCGTTTCCGAAGCCTTCGACAAATACATCGGCGATGGCTGCCGCTGCTATGTCGGACGTTTTAAAGTATCTCCCATGGAAGCCGTTTCCCTTATCAAAAGAACCGGAGGGATTGCCATCCTTGCACACCCGCTGCTTTATCATCTGGGTGTAGAACAGCTGCAGCTGCTGATTGATGACTTAAAAGCTGTGGGACTTGATGGCATCGAGGCAATCTACTCTACCTATACCACCGGGGAAGAACAGCTTGTCAAACGCATTGCAAAAGAAAACGACCTGCTTATCAGCGGCGGTTCTGATTTCCATGGTGAAAACAAACCTGCCATAAAGCTCGGAACCGGACGTGGGCATCTTTATATTCCATATTCTGTCCTGACCGATATCAAAGCGCGCGCCGGGAAGTAACACCATTTCACGGATTGCAAAAAATGTCTGTCCTATAAAATAAATTTCTCGATCACCTCGGCAATGGCGTCATGATTATTGTCATTTACTGTGACATAATCCGCTGCCGCCTTTGCTTTTTCGGTGGCATTCTTCACTGCGACCCCGATACAGGCCGTCTTTATCATCGGCACATCATTATCCTCATCCCCGACTGCAACCGTCGCATCCATCGGCATATTAAGGATCTTTGTCAGTTCTAAAATACCGGTTGCCTTGCTCGTATTTTTCGGACTGTACTCTAAATACTGACTGCTGGAAAAAAAGCTGTTACATTTTCCCTTTTCCCAGTTCAGATTTTTCTTTTGAAAACGTTCTAACTTGTCTCTCTGATCTAATGAGATCAGCATAACCTTCTGTGGTTCTTCCTCTAAAGCATCCAGGATATTTGGTGATATCTTATAAGAAATACGCGCCTGTTTCACATAGTAATCCAGTTCTTTCGTATGCTTTGTGGTAATAAGATCCGTGCTGTTATATGTCTGCACATACAGGCCCGCACGTTTTGCCTTATCAAAAAGTTCCTGCACAATCTCAATCGGCAGCGAACGCTTTAACAGTACACGGTCTGCTGCGCAGTCATAAAGTACTGCGCCATTAAATGCGATCATATAGCAGCCCGGTGTGTTTAACCCCAGTTCTCTTGCAACTTCTCTTGCTGTTTCAACCGGTCTTCCGGTTGCAAGTGCTATGTAATGCCCCGCCTCTAACATTCTGTTGATAGCCTCACGGTTTTTTTGCGTGATGCTTTTATCATCACACAATAATGTGGCATCCAGATCCACACATAAAATTTTGTGATTCATAAACCTCTCCCCTTCTTATCGGTAAAATACTGCTATTCTGCAGGTTCCGCCGGAATAAATACCCGTTCCCGGTACACATGATCCTGTTTCGGAACTGCTGCAACCGCTTCCTCACAGAACTGCATCTGTGAATTGACTAAAACTTTTCCTCTTTTATCAATTTTCTCATAATTTCCATCTGATTTCAAGAGATGAGCCTTTGTATTATCAGATAATTCAACTTCGAGAATGTGTTTTGCAGATTTTTTTGCCTCATCATCCAGAACAGGGAACAATATTTCAACACGGCGGTCCAAGTTACGCGGCATCCAGTCCGCACTTCCCATATACACCTCGTCTGCCCCGTTATTCTCAAACCAGAAAATTCTGCTGTGCTCTAAAAAATTTCCGACAATCGAGCGCACTTCTATATTTTCACTCACACCCTTGATGCCAACTTTTAAGCAACAGATACCACGCACGATCAGCTGAATTTTTACCCCTGCTGCCGATGCCTCATAAAGTGCCGCAATGATCCCCGGGTCACAGAGCGAATTCATTTTCGCGACAATGCGTGCCGGCTGTCCGCATTTCGCATGTGCTGTCTCTCTGCCGATCAGTTTCATAAATTTATTACGAAGCCAGATCGGTGCCAGGGAAAGTTCATTCCAGGAAAGCGGCTCGGAATAACCGGACAGCATGTTAAATACCGCTGTCGCATCTTCGCCGATCGCCTCGTTACAGGTAAAAATTCCACAGTCAGTATATAATTTTGCCGTCGAATCGTTATAGTTTCCGGTTCCAAGATGAACGTATCTGCGGATACCGTCCTCCTCCCTGCGGACAACAAGCGCAATCTTACTGTGCGTTTTCAGACCCACCAGTCCATAGATAACATGGCAGCCTGCCTGCTCAAGTTTTTTTGCCCAGACGATGTTATTCTCCTCATCAAAACGTGCTTTTAACTCCACTAAAACCGATACCTGTTTACCATTTTCTGCCGCCTGTGCCAAAGATGCAATGATCGGCGAATTGCCGCTGACACGGTAAAGTGTCTGTTTGATTGCAAGAACATCCGGGTCTGATGCCGCCTGACGGATAAAATCAACGACCGGATCAAAGGTCTGATAAGGATGATGTAAGAAGATATCGCCCTTCCGGATCAATTCAAAGATATTTTCTCCTGGTTCGATCTTTGGATTTTTCTGCGGCGTATACGGTTTATAGCGCAGATGATCACAGCCGGGAAGTCCATACATTTTCATCAGAAATGTCAGATCGATCGGCCCCTGGATACAGAAGATATCTTCTTCTGCAACTTTCAGTTCATCCTTTAAGAAACGCAGCAGGCGTTTGTCAATTCCACTCTCCACCTCAAGACGAATCACTTCTCCCCACTGTCTCATTTTTAACTGTTTCTGTATCTCTTTTAACAGATCCTCCGCCTCGTCCTCATCGATCGTCAGATCGGCATTCCGCATGATACGGTACGGATAAGCACAGAGCACTTCATAATTTAAGAACAGTTTGTCAATATTTTTCTCGATGATCTGCTCTAACAGAATAAAACATTTTGCATTTTCTTCCTCTGACGGGATCTGTACCAGTCTCGGAAGGACCCCCGGAACCTGTACCGTTGCAAAATCCAGTTCCTGTTTTTCGCTCTTTGTATTCTTTTTAGAAAGAAGTGCCGCAATATTTAACGTCTTATTGCGGATCAGCGGAAACGGACGCGATGCATCTACCGCCATCGGTGTCAGTACCGGATAGACATTTTCCTCAAAATAACGGTCCACAAACTTTTTCTGTTCCTCAGTCAGATCTTCAAACGCATCTATAATATGGATCTGTTCTTTCTTAAGTAACGGAAGCAGCGACCTGTTATAAGTGTTGTACTGCAGATCTACCATCTCCCTTGTTTTTTCGTTGATGGCAGCAAGCTGTTCTGAAGCCGTCATTCCGGCAATGTCTTTCTTCTTATAGTTAGCATGTACCATATCTTTTAAGGAAGCAACACGCACCATGTGAAATTCATCCAGATTTGAGGAAGTGATACTGACAAATTTCAGGCGTTCCAAAAGCGGGATACTCTTATCGCGTGCTTCATTTAATACGCGGTTATCAAATTTTAACCAGCTTAATTCTCTGTTTTCGTAATACTGTGGATTTTTAAAATCTTTTTCTTTTTCCATAGTGTCCTCCATTTAATACACACGTTTCTCCTTTACCACCGGTTTTATGCTGAATATGTTTTCAAAGTAAGAAACCTTCGCATCAAACAGTGCTTTTTCCAGTGCGATATCATCATCTGTCTCGATTGTGATCACCAGTTCTTTTCCTTTTACTGCTGCACGCACATTTTTGAATTTCTGCTTATGGCTGCGGTCCATCGCATTGGATACGCGTAAAATTGCAGAAAGTTTTGCAATGACAACATAACTCTCACGGCTGATATCACTCTCAAAATCTTCATAGGCCGGCAGCGGATAGGTATTGTATAAAACCGTATACGCCACGATCTCACGTTCCATATGTGTAAGACCGATGATTTCCGACGCCATAATAATGTCATAGGAACACAGCGGTCCGTTTGCAAGACTGATATACTTTCCGCAGTCATGCAGGATTGCTGCCACCTGAAGTAAAAGCCGCTCTCTCTTTCCCAGTCCATGGATTTTTTTCATTGTGTCAAAAATCAGCGTTGCCATCTGTGTCAGTGCATCAATATGCGGTGAGTAGCTCATATAGCGGGCGGACAGATTCCTTGCAGCCGAGATGACATCTGCATCAAAATCATGGACCGGTTTGCATAGCTTATGCTTCTGTGCATAATCATATGCAATACCATCGCTCACAATGACACCCGGTGCCCAGATTTTTTCGGCTTTCATTTTGCGCGCCATGCATTTAAAAATGATCATGTACGGAATGATCAGGGAATCATTTTCATTTGATAAATTTAATTCTTCCGAAATCTGTTCCACAGTCTTTTTGTCAAGATCATCCAGAAATGCCAGAAAATCATTGGTTTCCATCAGATTTTCATGTTTCTTCCCGGTGACTTTTCCGGCAACCTCCATGATATAATCTCCGATTATGATCAGATTCTTCACTTTCACCTGTTCCGTGAACATTGCCATAAACACATTTAACTCTTTTTCTACCAATTCTTCAATCTGCAGCTCATACTGCTCTAAGCTGCAGCTTTTTTTTGCAAGCTGTTCCTGCATGCGTATGGTGCCAAGTCCAAGATGCTGTGTCGTAATGACTTTGCCCTTTGAAAAGATTGTGATCTGCATGCCGCCGCCACCGACATCCACGACTGCTGCCCCCGTTTTGATCAGTTCCTCAAACTCACTTCGCATCGCAACCGATTTGTAGCTGATAAAGCGGTGTTCCGAGTTGCTTAAAACATGTACCGTCAGTCCGGTACGGATGCGGATCTGGTCTAAGATGAACAATTCATTGCTCACATCGCGGAGTGCTGCAGCCGCATATGCCTCGTAGCCATCCACCTGATACTCTTTCATGATCTTCGTGAACTGCTCTAACGTGTCACAGAGTGCTTCCACCAGCTCATATCCGATCACACCGCGTGAATACGCATCCCGCCCAAGCTCGATCCTGCTTCTGATATAATCAATTTTGCGGATGTTTTTTCTGGCAGAGATCTCAAAAATTTTCAGGCTCACCTCATAAGAGCCGATATAAATCGCTGCAAATGTATGAATTGCCATATTTTATCCTCCTGCTTCATGCGTACATGTTATTCCTGTTTTCCAAGCAGATAATTAATAAACTGCTGTGCTGTTCTTCCGGAGAGTCCGCCGTGGGCAAGTTCCCATTTATTTGCCTCGGCAAGAAGTGTCTCCTCATCCATGGTGATACCGTTTTTCTCTGCAAGGGATACCACGATATGCTGGAATTCTTTTTTGCCCGGTGCACCAAAATAAATGGAAACGCCAAATCTTGCATACAGAGACAACTTTTCCTGTACGGTATCGGAAGTATGCATGTCCTCTCTCACTTCCTCTTTGTCGGAGAATGTCTCGCGGATCAGATGACGTCTGTTTGAGGTCGCATAGATCAAAACATTGTCCGGTTTCTTCTCAAGTCCTCCCTCGATCACTGCTTTTAAGTATTTATACTCGATCTCAAATTCCTCAAATGACAGATCATCCATATAAATGATAAATTTGTAATTGCGGTTTTTGATCTGTGCGATCACATCATTTAAGTCGCAGAACTGATGCTTGTACACCTCGATCAGACGCAGTCCCCTGTCATAATACTGATTGGCGATTGCCTTAATACTGGTGGACTTTCCTGTTCCTGCATCTCCGTAAAGCAGGCAGTTATTTGCCTCCTTTCCGCGGACAAAGCTCTCTGTATTGTCGATCAGTTTCTGTTTTGCGATCTCATATCCGACCAGATCATCTAATTTTACATGTGCAATGTTTGTGATCGGTACGATCTGTGCTCCATCCTCTTTATGCAGCACACGAAATGCTTTATGTAAGCCTAATTTTCCAACACCAAATTCTCCGTAGAACTCTGTAACAGCATCCTTAAAATCACCTGCATCTGCCGCCTGCTCTAATTTTACTGTCAGTTCACAGATACGGTCACGGATTCTTTTATTAAAAAGCTTTCCGCTGTCGCCTGCACTCTCATAATGAAGCAGTGCATCCATGCAGTCGATCTCATAATCTTTTGCCAGCTCTGTAAAATCAAAATCAAATAAATCTTTCATGATCTTAAAATCATGCAGTGCAATCTGATTGACGGAGCCTTCCATACCACCCCGGATCTCACATCCACGGCTGTATGCGTTCTCGTTATTGACCAGAATAAATGCAATAAAATTATGCCAGAGATTTCCTTTAAATCCATGACTTACTGCAAGTTCGGACAACTGGTTAAAACATTCGTAAAGCAGTGCCTCGATATCCTCTCTGTTATAATATTCATTCTCATAGTTTTCCATGATCCATGCCATGTTATAAAATAATTTTCCATTTTCAAAGTTTTTATATAAGATCAGGTTTTTTGTACTTTTCATGTTTTGCTCCATTTCTTCGTGTGCAAATCTTATTTCCACACATTTCTTTCGTTCTAATAATTTCCAAGAATCTTAAGTCCAAGCGTTTCCTCTGCCAGACCTCTTAAGGCATTCTGCACTGCTGCATCATTTAAATTACCCTCAAAGTCGACAAAGAAACGGTACTCCCAGTTTTTCCCCTGTACCGGTCTTGATTCAATGTGGTTCATGTTGATGCCATTGTAAATAAAATGGGACAGCATATGGTAAAGGGAACCACTCTCATGCATACCTTCAAAGCAGATACTGATCTTTTCCGCCTTTGAAGTGAAAACGCGTTTGCCGGATACGATAATAAAACGGGTTGCATTCATCTTATTATCCTGAATACATTCATCCAGCACTTTCAGTCCATAGATATCAGCAGTCAGGCTGCTTGCGATCGCCGCCTTATGTTTTTTGCCGTCCTCTTTTACTTTTTTTGCCGCCATGGCAGTATTTTTCAGACTATGTTTTTCCCATTCCCGGTGGCTCTCAAGATATCTGCCGCACTGCATCAGTGCCTGCGGGTGGGAATAGACATCCGTGATATCGGAAAGTTCTGCATCCGGAAGTCCAAGCAGTGCATGATTGATCTGGATAATCTGCTCCCCGACGATGCAGTTATCGTATTCTACCATCAGGTCATAATTTTCAGATACGATGCCCGCTGAAGAATTCTCAATCGGAAGCACCGCATAATCTGCCTCTCCGTTTTTGATCGCCTCCATGGCATCACGCCAGGTTTCCACATGATAACTGTCCGTCTGCTCTCCAAAGTACTCTCTCAATGCAAGCTGGCTGTACGCACCCTCTGTCCCCTGAAACACAATACGCGCATTGTGATAATCTAAACTTTCCACTTCTGTAAAATCCGGTTTTTCATACATTCCATGCGCTGTCAAAAGCTGATACTGGCGTTTTCTGCTCATCGACATAATCTGCTCAAACAATTCACGGATCCCGTGTTTATTAAAATCTGTTTTGCCAAGTGCTGTCAGCGTTGCAAGTTTTGAATCTTCGCGTTCTTTATCAAATACTTTTTTGCCGGTATTGATCTTATATTCTGCAACACCCGCAGCAATCTCCATTCTCTCCTGATATAAATCTACGATCTGTCTGTCAATGACATCAATCTGGTCTCTTAATTCTTTTAAATCTTTCATGGATTCCACCTTTATTTTTAGTATTACTTCTACTATATTACATTAACGTAGCAAAATCAAGGGCAGAAAAAGTCATATTCCATATGAAAAATATAGTATTCGTGCTCTGAAAATGCTATAATAAACACAGATGAGAAGCAAATCAAACACATTGTCACGTCAGCATAAAATGCTCTCAGAATGGAGGCCTTATGAAAAAAGTTATCACGATTCTCTTAATTATCCTCGTACTCGCCGCCGGTGTCGGTTTTGGTGTCTACCACCACAAATCAAACGAGACAAAATTCAATGACGATTACATAAACGGCAACACGGCTGGCAATCTCTACAATGCCGGCATCTTCTGCACGGCAGCTGATGGTACGATTTATTTTGCAAACCCTTCCGACAGCAGCAAACTATACTCAATGAACAGCGACGGTTCAGACCTTACAAAGATTTCTGATGATGTTGCCACCTTTATCAATGCAGATGACAATTATATTTACTATGTGCGCAACAATCCGGTTTTTACCGAACCGTTTTCATTTTTGACGATCAATACAGACAGTCTCTGCCGGCTTGACCGCAGCAAACATAAAAAGAGCATTCTCCTTGATTCTTCCGCGAGTCTTTACGCCTCTTTAGTCGGAAATAAAATTTATTACCTTCACTATGACGACAAAGACTTTACCACTTTCTATGAAGTCGGCATCGACGGGGCAGACAGTCATCAGGTAGACAAGACACCGTACCGTCCATGCTCCGTCGTCGGACAGTACATTTATTTCAATGGCGTATCAAACGATCACAATATCTGGCGTTTTGACACTGTTACTGACACCTCGGAGCTCGTTCTGAAAGGCAATTATTACATGCCAGCCGTAATCGGTGATACGATCTTTTTCTTGGACAATGAAAACAATTATACACTTGCAAGCACAGATCTCTCCGGCAGTTCGGCCATCACAACACTCAGCGACGACCGCATTGACTGTTATAACATTACAGGAAACTATATTTATTTCCAGCGCAACAGTACAAGCACTCCGGCACTCTGCCGGATGAAAACCGACGGCAGTGATTACACCGTGATTGCAGAAGGCAATTATACCAACATCAATGCGACGGAAACAGATGTCTATTTCAGGGATTTTGCTTCCGGCGTTATGTATAAGACACCGATTGCTGATCCGTCTGACGTTGAGGTCTTTAATCCGGGAACTGGTTCTTCTGACAAATAATCCTGCACCGGATCCACAGGTTCGTTTTATGTTCAAAAAAACACAGGGGACTTCCGTTATCCCCTGTGTTTTTTCTATGCAAAATCAAACAGTGAGAGCTGATTGGACTCCGGCATATCACCGAGCAGTCCTAAATCTCCCATCAGATCAATGACCGTCTTAGTTGCCTTTGTTCTCTGTCTGAAATCGTCTCTGGATAAGAATTTTCCATCTTTTGCCGCTTCCGCCACAGCGATCGCAGCATTATCTCCCATACCGTCGATCGTATTTAATGCCGGCATCAGTTTTCCGTCAATGATCTGGAAACGGTCCGGTTTTGCACGGTAAATATCGATCGGTGTGAAATCAAATCCCCGCGCATACATTTCCTGTACAATCTTCATGTCACGGTATACATCCTGTTCCTTCTTGGAAAGCGAATCTTTTCTGCGCTCATAATCTTTCTGGAAATAGGTAAGGCGCTCTCTTCCCTGACACATGATCTCATAGTTGAATCCAGTCGCACGGATTGAAAAATATGCCGCATAATAGGCAAGCGGATAATATACTTTACAGTATGCGATACGCCATGCCATCATAACGTAAGCCGCCGCATGTGCTTTCGGGAACATGTATTTAATCTTTAAACATGAATCAATGTACCACTCCGGCACGTCATGTGCACGCATCTCTTCTTTCCACTCTTCCTTTAGTCCTTTTCCTTTTCGAACCGACTCCATGATCGTAAAGGACTGCTCACTGTCAAGTCCCATCTGGATCAGATAGATCATGATATCATCTCGCGTACAGATCGCAGTGGAAATCGTTGCCAGTCCCTGTTCGATTAAAGTCTGCGCATTGCCGAGCCAAACGTCTGTACCATGGGACAGACCGGAGATACGGATCAGATCCGAAAACTCCTGCGGCTTGGCATCGATAACCATCTGCATGGCGAACTCTGTACCAAACTCCGGAATACCGAGACATCCAAGCGGGATCCCGCCGATATCCTCCGGCGTAACACCAAGCGCTGACGTATTTTTAAACAAAGACATGACCGCCTCATCATCAAGCGGGATCGTAACCGGATCGATTCCCGTTAAGTCCTGCAACATACGGATCATGGTCGGATCATCGTGCCCGAGAATATCGAGTTTCAACAGGTTGTGGTCGATCGAGTGGTAATCAAAATGTGTGGTGACTGTCGCAGTCGTCATATCGTTTGCCGGATGCTGTACCGGGGTAAAAGTATTGATCTCCTCTCCCACCGGAAGTACAACGATACCTCCCGGATGCTGTCCGGTCGTTCTGCGGACGCCGACACATCCCTGTACAATACGGTCGATCTCACAGTTTCTCTTGTGGATGCCGCGCTCCTCGTAATAATTCTTGATATAACCGAATGCCGTTTTATCGGCAAGTGTACCGATCGTACCGGCACGGAAGGTCTGTCCGTAACCGAAAATAACCTCACAGTACGCATGCGCTTTACTCTGGTACTCACCGGAGAAGTTCAAGTCGATATCCGGCTCCTTATTTCCCTTGAATCCAAGGAATGTCTCAAACGGGATATCAAATCCGTCCTTGACTAGTTTTTCGCCGCAGACCGGACAAATCTTATCCGGCATATCACAGCCGCTCCTGCCGGAAAATGCCTTGACCTCCGGCGAATCAAAATCACTGTATTTACAATTTGGGCAGCGATAATGTGCCTGGAGTGGATTGACCTCCGTGATACCGGACATTGTCGCCGCAAAGGACGAACCTACTGAACCACGCGATCCTACCAGATATCCATCCTCGTTTGACTTCCATACCAGTTTCTGTGCAATGATGTACATAACCGCATATCCGTTGGAAATAATAGAGTTCAACTCACGATCCAGACGCTCCTTTACGATTGCAGGAAGCTCTTCGCCATACATACTGTGTGCCTTGGTATAACAGATATCACGCAGCATCTGGTCAGAATTTTCGATGACCGGCGGACATTTATCCGGGCGCACAGGTGCGATCTTCTCACACATATCCGCGATCTTGTTCGGGTTAGTAATGACGACTTCCTCCGCTTTTGCCGAGCCAAGATATTCAAATTCCTTTAGCATCTCCTCTGTCGTTCGAAGGTAAAGCGGCGCCTGGTCATCCGCATCCTTAAATCCTTTTCCCGCCATGATGATACGGCGGTAAATCTCATCCTCCGGGTCAAGGAAATGCACGTCACAGGTCGCAACAACCAGTTTTCCAAACGTTTCTCCCAGTTTTACAATACGGCGGTTGATATCCTGCAGTTCCTCGATCGTGCTGACGGATTCCTTGTCGCTTTTTAACATAAACTCATTATTGCCAAGCGGCTGGATTTCTAAATAATCATAAAATTTTACCAGTCTTATGATTTCCTCCTCCGGCCGTCCACCCACGATTGCACGGTAGAGTTCTCCCGCCTCACATGCTGATCCAAGCAGCAATCCTTCACGGTATTTTACAAACTCACTCTTTGGAATACGCGGTCTCTTGTTATAGTAGGTCAGATGTGACAGAGAAATCAGACGGTACAGATTGATGCGCCCGATATCGTTTGTCGCAAGAATGATCGCATGATAAGTGTTCATTTTCATGATGGTCTCCGGCGAAGCCTGTCCCATCTGGTTGACCTGATCTAAGGTTTCCATGCCACGGTCGTGAAGCATCTTTACAAATTTTACAAAGATCTCTGCCGTACATCCCGCATCATCCACGGCACGGTGGTGATTCTCCAGAGAAACTCCCAGCGCTTTTGCTACAGTATCGAGTTTAAAACGGTTTAACTGTGGCAGCAAAATTCGTGCTAAAGCAACCGTATCAATGATCGTAAACTCTTTCTCGATTCCCTGTCTCTCACAGTTTTTGATGATAAAACTCATATCAAAATCTGCATTGTGTGCGACCATGATTGCATCCCCACAGAACTCCATAAACTGTGGCAGGATCGTCTCTATCTTCGGTGCATCGATCACCATATCGTCTCGGATGGAAGTCAGTTCCTCGATCCGGTACGGGATCGGCACTTCCGGGTTGACGAACGTAGAAAAACGTTCTGTGATCTCGCCGTGCACCACTTTCACTGCACCGATCTCTATGATCTTATTTTTATCCGGCGAAAATCCGGTCGTCTCAAGGTCAAACACCACATAGGTATCATCGAGATTCTGGTTTTTCGAGTTGGTGATGATATCCTTTAAATCATCCACCAAATATGCCTCCACACCATAGATCACCTTGAAGTCATCATCCGGTGAGATCGCATGGTTTGCATCCGGGAACGCCTGTACATCCCCATGGTCGGTGATAGCAATCGCCTTATGTCCCCATTTCATCGCACGCTTTACGATATCTTTTACCTCAGAGACACCATCCATATCGCTCATCTTGGTATGACAGTGAAGCTCTACGCGTTTCTCCGGGCTCGTATCCATACGGACTGAGGTAAAATCCGGGATTTTTTTGATGCCGACGATCGAACCTATCGTAAGCTCACTGTCAAATTTGTCGATGGTCGTGACGCCTTTGATCTTTAGGAAAGCACCTTTTTTCACCCCCTCAAGCAATTCCGGAAGCTGGTCATTTCTGGTAAAAATCTTTAAAACAATGGAGTCCGTGAAATCCGTGACTGACATGATCACGATCGTTTTTTCATTACGGATCTCTCTCGTCTCAAGTGTCATGACCTGACAGCGTATCGTAACCTCTCCCATCTCCCCGACAATCTTCTCGATTGGGATCGTCTCATCTTCAAAATCTTTTCCGTAGAGCACATCCGGGTTATCTGATTTTTTATATCCACCGTAGGATCCGCCATCGTATTTTTTGCGGAATTCTTTTTTGCCAAACGAATTTTCTCCCTTTCCGTTCGCGTTTCCTGCATTATTTCCTGCAGCAGATTCTTTTGAATGATTTTGTTCTTTTGTGGCAGTTTTCGTGGATGTGTCAGCCGTCTGTACGTCATTCCCGGCCTGTACTTCTTCTGCCTTTGCCGGTGCACTCTCCTCATGAAGCTGTACACGTTTTAAAATATTTTTGATTTCAAACTGGATCTGTAAATCACTGTTTTTCTTGTGTTTGCTCTCTTTCGGTTCCTCAAAAGCAAGTTCTACGGAAAGGTCAAGTCCACAGCGTTCACACACCACTTTCTCTAAAAATTCAACGATCTCATGTGATCTGGTCTGTGCAATGATTGTGTTTTCAAGAGTCAGGAGCAGATGGGAATCTCCTGTAAACTCCATTTTGGCGGAGCGCAGCAGATTATATTCCATCAGACTGTAATTTTTTAATTCCTCTAAAATACTGTCCTTATACAGATCCATCAGTTTTTCTGCAGTATACTGCTCTGACAACTGATATTTTTCAATGACTTTAACGTCCATATGCCGGTTTTTAAAAATCTGATCATGTATGTTTTTTTCCAGCTGATAGATATTCTTTTTATGGATAAGACGTGTTCCATTTAAATAGATACGGATATGATCTTTCTCATGATTCATTCCGACCTTGGTAACTTCCGTCTCTGATAACAGTTTTTTCATATCTCCATTCACTTCCAGTGTCGGAAATACATCAAAAAACATTTTTGTCATGTTTTACCCAACTCCAACTTACTTAATTGTTGCTTGTTCACACATTCCGTGTGACCAGTAACACCTAATTTTCATTCCAGTGCAGCAGTTCATAGCGAAGGCTCTCTAACAGTTCGGATTCCGGCACTTTCTTGTAGACCTCTCCATGTTTGATGATCAGTCCTTCCCCGATACCTCCGGCAATTCCGATATCCGCCTCTTTTGCCTCACCCGGTCCGTTGACCACACAGCCCATAACGGCAACTTTGATGTCTAACGGGATATCGGCAACCATATTTTCGACCTGGTTTGCAAGTCCGATCAGATCGATCCTGGTTCTTCCACAGGTCGGACAGGATACGACCTCAATACCGCCCTTGCGCAGTCCTAATGTCTTTAAGATCAGCTTTGCGGATTTGATTTCCTCTAACGGATCTCCGGTCAGTGAAACGCGGATCGTATCACCGATGCCCTGATGTAAAATCAGTCCAAGTCCGATTGCGGATTTGATATTTCCACTGATGATCGTTCCGGCTTCGGTGATGCCTACATGCAGCGGGTGATCAGTTTTTTCTGCGATCAGCTCATGTGCTTTCACACACATCATAACGTCCGAGGATTTGATGCTGATAACAAGGTTATCGTATCCCATATCCTCAATCATTTTTACTTTATCCAGCGCACTCTCAACGATTCCTTCTGCCGTCACGCCATGGTATTTTTCTACCAGATCTTTTTCTAAAGAACCACTGTTGACACCGACACGAATCGGGATCTGCCGCTCTTTTGCCGCATCCACGACCGCCTGTACGCGCTCTCTGCTTCCGATGTTTCCCGGATTGATACGGATCTTATCTGCACCGTGCTCGATTGCTGCGATCGCCAGACGGTAATCAAAATGAATATCTGCCACGACCGGGATCTCCACCTGTTTTTTGATCTCTGTCAATGCTTCGGCAGCTTCCATTGTCGGCACTGCACATCTTATGATATCACAGCCTGCTGCCGCAAGTTTATTGATCTGTGCCACTGTCGCAGCGATGTCCTCTGTCTTTGTATTTGTCATTGACTGAATCAGGATCGGATTACCGCCCCCGATCACTTTCGAACCGATTTTTACTGTTTTTGTTTTCACTGTACTTTCACCTCTACATGAAAATTTTTCGAATATCGTTAAACATTACAACCACCATCAAAAGCATTAAAAGCATAAGTCCTATAAAATGCACCATGCCCTCTTTGTCCGGATCAACCTTTTTCCCCCGGATCGCCTCAACGATCAGAAACACCAGTCGTCCACCGTCCAATGCCGGAAGCGGCAGCAGGTTCATAACACCAAGGTTTGCCGAGATCAGAATACAGATATAGAGCATCTGTAAAAATGCCGCATAATAACCGTAGGAAACACTCTCCTCATAGCTGTCACCGATCGCATCGACAAGCCCGACCGGACCGCTCATATCATTTAAGGTAACACCACCCGTGACAAGCATTTTCAAACTTCCAAGAGTTGTATCGATCCAGTATTTTACTTCATAACCGCTGTATAAGAAATTCTTAAAAATATTTCCTTTTTCCACTTCACCGCCGACAAAACCATAACGGTATCTGCCAAGTTCTTCATCAAATAACGGTGTCAGATCTGCCGTATATCTTTTCCCATCACGCTCATAAGTTACTTTGACAGTCTCACCGGCATGAAACATTGAGTAGGAACTGACCTCTCTGTAAAAATGAATATGTTTTCCGTTCATCTTTACAATGACATCCCCCGCCTGCATTCCTGCCTGCTCTGCTGCAAATCCCTCACTGACCTGCGTTATCTTAGGAATATCATATCCGTTGCATGAAAGAAGGATGAATGAAAAAAAGAATGCCATGATAAAATTAAAGACCGGTCCGGCAGCGACCACGCTGATCCTTGCCCATACAGACTTTTTCCCAAACGCTCTGTCATCGCTGCTTTCACCGTCCTCGCCCTCCATCATACAGGCACCGCCAAACGGAAGCAGTTTCAGGGAATATTTTGTTTCCCCCTTCGTCACACCAAAGATCGTCGGTCCGAGTCCAAGACAAAATTCATTGACACGGATTCCATTTGCCTTTGCGAGTGAAAAATGCCCCAGTTCATGAAATATAATAATGATACTAAAGATCAATAATGCAATAATAATTTTCATCCGTTTCTAATACCTTTCCATTCTGCATTTATACCCATTTCTGTTCAATATACTCATATACTGCCTGTTCTGTTTCTAATACCTCATCCAGACTCGGATCATTTTTATAAGCCACATATTCCATGCAGTCCTCAATGATTTCCGTAATCTGCGGATAACTGATCTTCCGATTTAAAAACATTGCCACCGCCCGCTCATTTGCTGCATTAAATACCGTTGGCTGGCTGCCGCCCTTTCTCATTGCATCGTAAGCTAATGCCAGACCTTTAAATGTCTTTGTATCCGGTCTCTCAAACGTCAGGCTTCCCAGTTCAAAAAGATCAAGTCTTTTACCTGACATTTTTCTGCGCTCTGGATAATAAAGTGCATACTGGATCGGCAGACGCATATCCGGTGTTCCAAGCTGTGCGATCACTGCCCCGTCCTCATACTGCACAGCAGAATGGATCACACTCTGTGGATGAACGACCACTTCAATCTGATCTAATTCCACCCCAAAAAGCCACTTTGCCTCCATAACTTCAAGTCCTTTATTGACAAGTGTGGATGAATCTATTGTTATCTTTCTTCCCATTGACCAGTTCGGATGCTTTAGGGCATCTTCCACTTTCATCCCTGCAAGATCAGCCGTACTTTTTCCACGGAATGGTCCACCGGATGCTGTCAGCAGTATCTTTTCAATACGATTGCCCGCATTTCCCTGCAGCGACTGGAAAATTGCACTGTGTTCGCTGTCCACCGGAAGGATGGGCACATGATATTCTTTTGCTAATGGAATAATAATATGCCCTGCCGTTACCAGTGTTTCTTTATTTGCAAGGGCAATTTTTTTACCTGCCTTAATTGCAGCAACTGTCGGCCGGATTCCCATCATGCCAACGATCGCAGTAACTAAAATCTCACTCTCCGGATGAACTGCCACATCGATCAGTCCCTCCATCCCTGAAACCACTTTCGTATCTGTGTCTGCTATTTTAATCTTCAGTGCTTCTGCAGCTTCTTCCTTGAACACACATACCAGTTTTGGAGAGAACTCCCTGACCTGCTGCTCTAACAATGTAATATTATTTCCTGCTGCAAGCGCAACAACCTCAATATCCTTCTGTTCTCTTACGATATCAAGTGTCTGCGTACCTATCGACCCCGTCGAACCTAAGATTGCTATTTTTTTCATATCCGTATCCTCTGTTTACAATACAATAAAATTTGCTGCAAGGAAATAAATCATCGGTGCAGTAAAGATCACACTGTCAAAGCGGTCTAAGATACCGCCATGACCCGGGATCAGCTTTCCGTAATCCTTGATCTCATAGTTTCTTTTGATTGCAGAGGCAGTCAGATCACCCACCATGGAAATCAGCGCTCCAACCGCACTGATCGCCGCCATGATCCACACATGCTGCATGGTAACACCCATCGCATTTTTAAAGATCATGCCATAAATGACAGTTAAAAGTGCAGCTCCAACTACTCCGCCAATTGCTCCCTCAACAGACTTTTTCGGACTTAATTTTGGAGACATCTTATGTTTTCCGATCAGCATGCCTACACAGTACGCACAGGTATCGCATCCCCACGAACACAAAAAGATCAGCCAGACAATATAAGCGCCTGCGTTAAGCATCCTTGTCTGGTATACATAAGAAAGCATCACAGCAACATAAAACACTCCAAAAAATACAGCCAGCATCTGCTCTGTCTTATATTTCGGATAGGTAAAGACATAAACAAACATAAGTGCCATCAGAAAACCTAAAACAACTACCATAATATCCGGCAGAAAATCCCATTTTAAATTACAGTAAAATACAGTTGCTGCAAGATAGCCCACGATTCCCGGTAATTCTTTTTCCACATGAAAAATCCTGTACAATTCGAACATCCCGATATACGAAATGAGTAATGTCGAAAAGAGTAATACATCTCCCCCTGTGATAATAAGCACCAATGCGGCTGCAACTAACACAATGCCGCTCAACAGTCTTGTTTTAAACATATACGAAAACCTGCCCTTTCCTCTTTCAGTTTATTTGGATTCCTCTGTCAATCCACCAAATCTTCTGTCTCTCTTATTATACGCTTCTACAGCTTTTTCTAATTCCTCTTTTCCAAAATCCGGCCATGGTACATCCGTGAAATAAAATTCGCTGTACGCAAGCTGCCACAACAGATAATTTGAAAGGCGCTGTTCTCCACTTGTCCGGATCAGAAGATCCGGGTCCGGAATCCCTGCTGTATCCAGATATGACGCAAACACATCCTCATTTAATTCTGATATCTGCCTTGTTCCATTCTCCATATCCTGATAAAGTTTTTTCATTGCACGGATCATTTCATCCCTGCTTCCATAATTAATAGCAATCTGTAAATTCAGGCCATCATTATTCGCAGAAGCTGCTTCCAGTTCTGTAATCTGTGCCTGGAACCGGTCACTTAAACGTGTGGTATCTCCGATCACACGCACACGCATATTATTTTTGTCTGCTGTTTTGATACAGTTCTTCAGATAACTTTCGAGAAGCTTCATGAGCGCTGCCACTTCTCCCTCAGGTCTGTTCCAGTTTTCTGTTGAGAAAGCATACAGGGTCAGATATCTGATTCCCATATCATGTGCTGCTTTGCAGACTGTTTCCACATTTTTTGCTCCGACTGTATGTCCATAATTTCTTGGCATTCCCTTACTTTTCGCCCATCTTCCGTTTCCGTCAAGGATAATTGCTACATGCTGTGGAATTTTCATTTTGATCCTCCGTTCCTGCCTACTTTTCATGAAAAATCATTTTCATTTCATAAAGCGAAAATGAGGACACGCTTTTGTCATGTCCTCACCTCTATATTCTACACAAAAATCCTTAAACTGTCAGGATCTCTTTTGTTTTTGCCTCAACAGCCTTATCGATCTCAGTGATATATTTATCAGTCATTTTCTGTGCGCCGTCCTCTAACTCTTTCACTTCGTCCTCGGACACATCTGCAGACTTACTTAACTTCTTGAAAGAATCATTGGCATCACGACGGATATTACGAATTGCAACTTTTGCACTCTCACCTTTTTTCTTAACATCCTTTGCCAGTTCTTTACGTCTTTCCTCTGTGAGTTCCGGGAAAAGAAGACGAATCACTTTTCCATCATTGGTCGGGTTGATTCCAAGATCCGATGTTAAGATTGCCTTCTCGATCTCTTTTACCATGGATGCTTCCCACGGCTGGATCTGAATCATTCTCGGTTCCGGGACATTAACGTTTGCCACCTGCTGGATTGCTGTCGGTGTTCCGTAATAGTCAACTCTTAACTTGTCAAGGACATGCGGATTAGCACGTCCGGCACGGATGCTTCCAAACTCCTCAGACAGGTTATTCATTGTTTTCTGCATTTTTTCATCAAACTGAACTAATCTTTCATCCATATATTTTTCCATACCTTTCGCGGTTTTTATTGCAATAGAATGTATATTCTGTAAACATTCTGCTGTCATGAATTATACGGTTACTTTCGTACCATTAAAATCGCCTGTCATTGCCTTTACAATGCTGTTTTCCTCGTTCAGTCCAAAAACAAACATCGGCATTTTATTTTCCATACACATGATCGATGCAGTAAGGTCAACCACTGCAAGTTTGCGGTCAATAACCTCCTGTATAGATACCTCGCTGTATTTTACAGCGGAAGGATTGATCTTTGGATCGCTGTCATAAACACCATCAATTGCTTTTGCAAGGTAGATTCCCTCTGCCTCCATCTCGATCGCACGGAGCACAATGCCTGTGTCCGTTGAAAAATACGGATGTCCGGTTCCTCCTGCAAAAAATACGACCATTCCTTTTTCAAAATACTTATTTGCACGGTCTTTTGAAAACAGTTTTGTCATGCTTCCACACTCAAATGGTGTCAGGATCTGTGTTTTCATTCCAACGGAACGGAAAATTTCAGAAACATAGATACAGTTCATAACTGTCGCAAGCATTCCTATCTGATCCGCCTTTGTACGATCAATGGTTTCACTGGTTCTTCCTCTCCAGAAATTACCTCCGCCGATCACGATGCCGACCTGAATGCCCTGATCTGTAATCTGTTTTACCTGTCGCGCCACTTCTGTAACAGTCGGCTCGTCAAATCCGGTATGTTTTTCACCAGCTAAAGCTTCACCGCTTAATTTTAAGAATACTCTCTTCATATTCGATTACTCGTTTCCTTTCTGAGCATTACCATTGAACAGGCTCTGTACATCCACGTCAGAGTAGCACTGTGAACAGAATCCCTCGATTACTGCGCCGTTGTTGATCTGTACAGAACGGGATTTGATGTTACCCATAACAACTGCGGATGTGTCTACAACAACCGGTCCCTGTACATCGATATCACCTTTGATAGCTCCTGCAATCACTGCGGAAGTGGAAGTTACATTACCGATGATAACAGAACCAAGACCGATTTTAACGGTTCCTGTGCTGACAACCTCTCCCTCGATCTTTGCTGCATCTGCAAAAAACTCAGACGCACTGCTGTTTCCATTTACGACACCAGTTACAACTAATTTGCCGTTACATCCTACATTTCCTTCTACCTGTCCTCTTACATCTAAAGAACCGTTTGATACAATGTCACCTTTGATGATTGTTCCCTCTGTGATTACAGATACCTCATCAGATACCGGTGCGCTCTGGTTATTAGTTGCAGGTGCTGTTGTATTGTCAGCCATTTTTCTTTCCTCCTGGGTTGCTTTTGTAATATTTGAAACTGTTTCATTTTTTTCTGTTACAGGTGCTGCTGTTTTTTCCGGCTGTACACTTGCATGCTGTGCTGCCATTTCTGCGGCACTTCTTGCTGCGGCTGCTTTCTCAGCTTCCTGCTTTGTCACCTGTTCTAACAGACCGTCTAACTTGGAAAGTTCTGTCTCAACATCCACTTCGCCTTCTAACGTATTAACCTCAACGTCATCTTCGTTCGTGCTGGTTTCCAGGTTGTCATCTGCAGGCATCAGTTCATTGACTGCCTGTGAGAAGTCATCTTTAAAATCCTTGAAAAATCCCATGTTCATTCCTCCATTTATTCTCAGTTATTCCACTGTGTCTGCTTTCACATACTGAATAACCTGTGTATCTTCATCAATCGGTAATATTTGTGCGCCCATTCCCTCTAAAGCCTCAATCAAAGGTCCTAAAGCTTCTACCGTTGCTGACTTATCTTTCCCGTCATGCAGTAAAACCACCGACGTTTTATATTTTACTACATCATCTGTCACATTTTCAACTATTTCCTCAGATGTATACACAGTTGAAGCGCCATCTCCAGCCGATACATTCCAGTCGTAATAGACAATTCCCTGCGTATTAAGATAATGGATAAAATAATCCATCGGCACATTACTGATGAGATTACTGCTTCCTCCCGGAAAACGATAATAAAAGCTGTCCACTCCTGTGGTCTGCTTTAAGAAATTCTTCAGTGTCATATAATCCTGCTCAAACGCTTCCTCTGACTGATAGATCACACTATACTGATTTGAATAAGAATTCATACCAAGAGTATGCCCCTCATCTACAATCCTTTTATAAACAGGAATCATTTCTTCATCCTGGCTTCCATTCACAAAGAAAGTAGCTTTCACACCATATTCTTCTAATACATCTAAAATCTCAGACGTATGTTCAGACGGTACATTATCAAATGTTAAGTATACCTTATGTAAATCTCCGTCCGATGCCATATTATCTTCATCGGATATTCCCGTAGCCGGAGGTGTTACTTTATCCCAGGTCATCTCCGTCTGCATAATTTCCGTATCTTCTGTTTCCTCTGCTATCACACCGCCACTCAGCTTTGCGGCAGCGCCTGCATTGACCTGATCTGTATTCTGTTCGCTGCTGCTTGTCACCAGCCGGTCTATCTTATGTTCCAGTGACACCATCTTAAAAAATAATGCCACGATCAGAATCATGGAAAGAACAATCCATCCTGCTACGATCAAGATAATACCGTTTCGGATCTTCGCAATCCTTTTTCTGCGTTTCCGCTGGTGATTCAGCATTTCTGAATCTTTATCCTGCATACAATACCCCCAAGGTAATCGTTAGTACCTATCTATTGTAACACATTTTTTTATTTTTCAAATAAAAAAGCGCAAAAAAATTGATTAATTTTTCCGCACTTTTTTTGTTATTGTCTGATTATTTTCATTTATCTTCTACTATTTTATTTTCCAAGCATATTTGCAATAAAAAAACCGCCAATAAAAAGTAATATTCCCAGCAAAAGCTGTCCAATCCCAATGGAAACAATATTCATTCCCGAAAGAACTGCGATCGGTGATGAAATGACCAGTCCCATAATCGCAAAATAAGTTCTTCTCTCCTGTTTTTTCAGGAGATATTCCACGAGTTTTGAAACAAGAAATATTCCCAGCACTACACCAATGCCAAACGGAATGAGAACTGCCGCACACGAAAACAGCACTTCCCACCTTAATCCCGGCAATGCAGCCAGGAATTCACTGATCCTGTTTATGACCGGCGTATAGTACCCAAGAGACATCAAAAGCATTGATCCACTGACACCTGGAATGACCATGGTCGCTGCAGCTACTGTTCCGACCAGAAATAAGGACATACTGCTCTGTATACCGGGTTCTAAAGAAACATCTGTTCCCTGTTTCCAAAACTGCATCCATACGACCAGTCCAAAGAACAGTAAAAACAGCAATATCTCCGAAACCGAAGCACGTTTTCCCATTACTTTTGGCAATAAAAGTGGTACTCCGCCAAAGATCAGACCAATAAATAACATTGCTGTCTCAAACGGAAATTCCAGAAAAAAATATCCGATCACAAACGACAATCCACCGACCCCACACAGCATCCCAACTGCATATGGCAGTAAAAACCTGACACTCCTCCAAAAATGTTTAGGCATTTCCGTCACAGCAGAGATCACATCCCCGTATATTCCCATGGAAACCATCATAGTTCCTCCACTGACACCCGGAATGATATTTGCAACACCGATTGCGATTCCCCGCAATACATCTTTTAAAAATGACATAATATTCCTCCAACTTCTGTTATTCTGCCAACCTTACTTCTGTCATCTCTTGTGCAATATTTAATGCATGATCTCCGATTCTCTCAAAATCAGTGAGCATCTCTGTATAGAGAACACTCCCCTCACCTGACGCAGTACCTTCCTGTATCCGGTGCATCATACGATTTCTGTAATCCTCTGTCATGTCATCCATCTTTTGTTCGAGTGCCGAAATACGGCTTAATCCATCAAGCGCCTCCATATTTTCATTTAAAAGCAGCGTCAAAAGTTCCTCGCAGGTCTGCTGCATCTGCAAAATTTCTTCCTTTACTTCTTTTGAAAATCTGACATCTTTTTCCTTCAGCCACTCAGAATATCCGCAGATATTCATTGCATGATCACTGATTCTTTCTATGTTGCTGGTCACTTTGAAATAGGCACTTAATATCCTGCTTCCCTGCGTATTTGTCTCATGTGCCATGTTTTTGGATATGTACTTTGAAATCTCTCGGTTTAAAAAATCCACGTACTCCTCTTTTTCTTCCACTTTCGGAATAAATCCATCATCACAGTTTAAAAATGCCGTAAAACTGTCAGAAACATTTTTCTTTGCGATCTCAAGCATTCTCGCTATCTCTTTGTGTGTCAGTTCGAAATTGATTGCTGATACGCCGATTTTCCCTTCCGTCACCGGTTTTGTATTTTTTAAATACTTTAAATACATTCCCTCCTCCGGCTCGTCCACATCCGGCAGAATCTTTTCTGCCAGTTTTGCCAGAAGATTTCCCGCCGGAAGCAATAATATTGTTGTTACAATATTAAACAGCGTATGCATATTTGCAATCTGCGCTGCCGGATTTGCAGGTGTAAGTCCTCCTACCCAGGAAGTCAGTGGCGTCAGCATACAGAGTATCGTAAAGACTGCTGTTCCTATGATATTAAATGAAAGATGGATGATCGTCGTCCGCTTAGCATTCCGGCCTGTTCCAATCGACGCTAACACTGCTGTAATACAGGTACCGATATTTTGTCCAAACAGCACATACACTGCTCCAGAAAAAGAAATCGCCCCACTTGCCGCAAGAGCCTGAAGGATTCCAACCGACGCTGATGAGGACTGGATCAATGCTGTAAAAACTGCACCTGCTAAAATTCCAAGCAGAGGATTGGAAAATTTTGTCATCATATCAATGAACGCTTTGGAATCCCGAAGCGGCATCATTGCTGTGCTCATCATTTCCATTCCAATAAAAAGAACACCAAGCCCTGCTAAAATACCTCCTATGTTTTTTACTTTTGGCTGTTTCAGAAAAACAACCAGCACAACACCTAAAAACGCAATAAACGGTGCGATCGCCCCGGCATCAAGTGCGATCAGCTGTCCTGTAATGGTCGTACCGATATTAGCACCCATGATCACTCCGACTGCCTGCCGCAATGTCATCATGCCGGAATTAACAAAACCTACGACCATAACTGTTGTTGCGGAGGATGACTGTATGATCGCAGTGATCACTGCTCCTACTAAAACACCTAAATACCGGTTCGTTGTCAGCCGCTCTAAGATCTGTTTCATCTTATTTCCGGCAGCAGCCTCCATCCCCTGGCTCATCATGTTCATTCCATACAGAAAAAGCGCCAGTCCTCCTAATAATGATGCAAATTCTTTTGCTCCCATTTTATCCCTCTTTTTTTAGTTATTACGGCATTTTCCGTTTTTCCTGCAAACACGTCATTGCCGCTTTTTACACACTCTTTTAACATATCAGACGTATTTTTTACCGTCAACCGGGATATCGGATTCTTAACGCTTCCTGTATTTTTTTTATGAAGTTTTTGTCAATTCTATGTAATGCCTGCATCTGCCAAATGTCATTATATTTGTTCCAGAAAGATGCTGTTTATTATATGCCTGCTTACAGAAAAAGTACTGCTGTCTCAAGACTCTCCAGCATAATCTTCTCACCCGGCAGAGTTTTTCTACCTGTATTTGACAGCAAAATTTCTTTTACCTCTCCCGGCAGCATCAACTCTGCCGCATCTTTTCCGTAATTTGCGATTACAAGTATTTTCTGTCCGTTTTCTTCTCCAATACGCATAAATCCAAATATTGTATCCGTATCTTCATAAACTGGTACTACTCTTCCATAAACAAAAGTTTCTTTAAATTCCGGTGATTTGCGCAGTGCGATCAGCTTTTTATAATAGGAAAGTACTGAGTCCTCCCGTCCTTCCTGCTCACGGACATTGATTTCTTTATAATTTGGATTCATTGCAAGCCAAGGCACATGTACACTAAAGCCTCCTTTTTCATCTGCACTCCACTGCATTGGTGTACGCGCATTGTCCCTGCTGTTTTCATAGCAGCATGCCAATGCTTCTTCTTTCGTACATCCTGCCTCGATTGCAACCTGATACTGATCTTTTGTACTGATATCATCATATTCTGAAATATCGTTTCTATGACAGTTTGTCATACCGATTTCCTGTCCCTGATAAATAAACGGGATTCCCCGAAGCAGGATTGAAGTTGTGGCAAGCATTTTTTTGCCCATTTCATTCTGCGCATAATCCGGAAGGTAACGGCTTGCGCCTCTCGGTTCATCATGATTTTCAATGATGTTTGCCTTAAACCCAATGCCCTCCATCTCTTTCTGGGAAGCGAACAAAATTTCTCGCCAGCGTTTAAAATCTATCTTTTTGCTGTCATACCACCCATGCTCACCATAGGTCAGTTCATGTGCAGAGAAATCAAACATGCTTGAGAAATGACCATCATCCCCGACAAACTCCCTTAATTCGTCCTCTTTCATATTAAATACTTCACCAACTGTAAAAGCGTCGTATTTCTCGAAAGTCTCATGTTTCATCTCCTCTAAAAATTCTCCGACGCCGTCTGTCTCTTCTACCATCTTCACACATGACACCAGACCATCATCCCCATCCGGTTCATAGGAAGGAAAACTTGTATCTTTCTTGATATTAATGATCGCATCAATACGGAATCCACCAAGTCCCTTATCTAACCACCAGTTGATCATCTTATATATCTTATCCCGTACTTCTTTGTTTTCCCAGTTCCAGTCCGGCTGTTCCTTAGCAAACATATGCAGATAGTATTTATCCGATCCCGGCACCGGCTCCCATGCCTTTCCACCAAAATAAGAACGATAATTGCTTGGTTCTTTTCCATCTTTTCCCTTTACAAAATAAAAATAATCTGCATAAGGTCCGTCCGGATCAGCTAAAGCCGCCTTAAAATATTCATGTTCACTCGAACAATGGTTTACCACCAGATCCATAACAATGTACATGTCACGCTTTTTTGCTTCGGCAAGCAGCTCGTCAAATTCTTCCATAGTTCCAAATTCTTCTGCAATCTTATAGTAATCAGATATATCATATCCCTGGTCAATAAACGGTGATTTATAAATCGGAGAAAGCCAGATGATATCAATGCCAAGTTCTTTTAAATAATCCAGTTTTGAGATAATTCCTCTCAGATCACCAATTCCGTCTCCGTTTGTATCCAGAAAACTCTTTGGATAGATCTGATATGCTACCTTGTCATGCCACCATTTTCTTTTCATTTTTTTCCTCCTGACACATTTTATTTCAATATTCTTTTTTATATTTTTTGCATAATTCTGTTTTCTTTTTCAGCTGATGTAAATATTATATTTGATTTTTATTCGTTTTTCTTGCATTATGGTTGGATAATATTGTACAATACTGCTATCATAGCTGCCCGACAAATGCTGGTTTGTTGAGACATGCGTCGCCCATCCAAATGGTGTTTCGTAGGCTTGTGAGTGGCGTCTTGCGCAAAGCCGGAGTAATTTTGGTTCCGTTGTACGAAAATAAGAAAAGTCTAGGTATGCCTGAATTAGATTTTCTCGGAGTGACGTGAACGGCAACAACGAGTCATCCATGACTCGATGCCGCCTTGTTCTGCCATCCGTGGCAGAACATCACTGTGTGTAGACAGGCATACCAAGATTTTCTAATTTTCTCCCAAAGTCACAAAATTAGCTCCGGCTTTGCGCAAGATGCCAGCCTCCAGGTTATGAAACACCATTTGGGTGGGCGGTTCATCTCAAAATCTAGGGGCGTAAGTGCGGATTTTCCAGTATTATCAAACCAATAATAATCTATTAAACATAGTTATTTTGAAATATTTTTTTATCAGATTCAGACACAAAACACTAAAAATTTACACCCGCCAAAGTTGTAAAATGAGTTCCCCGACGAAGGGTGGTTCACAGCCTTACGGCTGGCAAATTGCATCAAGCCGGGATCCGTTTTGTGACTTTGGGAGAAAATTAGAAAGTCTTTGTATGCCTGTTCACAATACAGTGTTGTGCTGCCACGGACGGCAGCACAAGTCTTAATGTGCCCGGATGGCACATTTAAGACGCACACGTCACTCCGCCACAACCTGAACCAGGCAGCCTTAGATTGTCTTATTTTCGGACAACGGAAACAAAACAGTCCCGGCTTGATGCAATTTGCCAATCGAAAACCCCCGAAACCACCCTACACAGGGCAACTCATGCTTGGATATATTGTGTATTTTCAGGTAGCAAAAAAGCTGGCAGCAGATTCGCATATACAGACCAAAATCTGCACCGGCAGAATGGAGTTTTTATGGCAATCAGTTTATCTTTAGACCAAAAAGAAAAAGCAAAACACGGTGAACAGCTCTTTCCTCTGCAATGCTATGTCACAAACCTGTCTGCCACCTGTCCGGCAGTCACTGCGCACTGGCACGATGAGGCTGAGTTTACAATGATTACAAACGGAGGCTGTACCTATCAGATACAGCTTTGTCCCTATTCTGCAGATGTGGGAGATCTTATATTTGTACCACCTTTAGTCCTTCATTCTATCCACGCTGACACAGATCCGGTAATGACTTCCGAAACATATGTTTTTCATATGAATTATCTTGGCATGGGAAACGCGGATATCTGTGCAGTCAAATATCTCGCGCCGCTTGCAATGCAAAAATTAATTCCTCCTTATATCATAAAAAAAGAACATCCCATCTATGGAGACGCCCTGTCGATTTTTCAAAGGCTTAGTCAGCTTTATCATAGTAAATCCATTGGTTATGAACTGAAGATCAAGTCTCTCCTTTTAGAACTGATCGCTCTGCTGCTTCCTTTCTGTCAGGAAGATTCTGCATTTTCCCAGCTTTCCAATGAACACACCAGCAAACTGAAAGCCGTGTTAGAATTCATTGAACAGCATTATGCTGAGCCCTTATCAATCGCCGATCTCGCATCCATCTGCTGTTTCAGCGAATACCATTTCATGCGTTTTTTCAAAAAATATATGGGAGAATCTGCCATGGAGTATGTACGGAATATCCGACTGGAAAAAGCGGCAGAGCTATTCGAACAGGGTGCGGAATCCTCTCTTGAGGTCTCACTCTCCTGTGGATTTAATAATTTATCCTATTTTCATCGGGAATTTAAAAAGAAATATGGAATGACACCAGGAACTTTCCAGCGGAAGATCAATATTTAGAGTCAAAAATAACCCTTATAAATGATGTCTGCATCATTCATAAGGGTTATCAATATGTTCAGGAACTTAGCACAATATCAAATTAAGCATTCATCTGCTTTGCCAACTTTTCCTTACTGTTTTCTCAAATACCCATTTTATAAGGCTTTCTACGCTTTCCTTAATTCTACTTTTCCGTTTTACCCAATTTCCCTTTGGGTAGAAACTTTTCATTTCCATTGAAAGCAATTTCCTCTTATTTTGCTATGTTGGGTACTCTTTTATGCACACTGGGTAGAGTTTTTATTTTTCTGAACTTTCTGTTTTTCACTCACGCTACCAAACTTTGCTATTTCTTCTTCAAATTTTGTTTCTGTAACATGAGTATATATGTCAATCGTTGTACTGTAATGCTGATGTCCCATAAGCATTTGCACTACTTTAGCGTCCATTCCTTTTTCAAAGCACCTGCTACAAAATGTATGTCTGATTGCATGAGGATAAAGGTCTTTAAACTCTATCGGTTCTCTATTTTCTTTTACCGCTTCTATTGCTTCTTGAAAATTGATTGCTTTTACTACTTTCTTAATTTCTTTTTCTGCTACATTCCGAATAACCGGACTTCCTAAAGAAGTAGTAAACACCAAATTATCAAATTCTCCGCTTGAACGCCAACGATTTCCATAGGCTTTTTTCTGCCTGTTCTGTTTTTCTTTTTGAGATAACAGAATTTCTTCTGTTTCTGCCATAAACGGAATACTTCTGTATGAATTGTGTGTTTTAGGCTTTGTTAGTCGCATGGTCTTTACTCCGTTTTCATATTGGCAGGATAAAGACCTTTGAATGTTAATACATTTCTTATTCCAGTCTATATCTTCCCATTTCAGACCACCAACTTCTCCAATTCGCATACCTGTCAGAAACATAATGTAAAACATCTCTTTATACCAGTTATGCTCTACTTCCTGCAAAAACCTTGTTTGCTCTGCCATTGATAAGAAACGTCTTTCTGCTGTTTTATTTTCCCAAGGTACATTGATTTCAAAACATGGATTGATGTCTATAATACGATTATTTTTTGCAGACTCCAAACACTCCCGAACTCTGCCTAAAGCATCTCGCATACTAGAAGACGCTCTCCCCTGCTTATTCATGTCGTTAATGACACGCTGAATATCCAAGTTCCGTATATCTGTCACTTTCATATTTCCTATTGCTTTTCCAAATGTATTATAATATTTGCTACGCATAGGGAACACGCTTGTTTCCTTGATGTTAGGAATTTTATAATTTGTAAACCATTCCTCAAACCATTCGTTCAGCGTTACTTTCTGACGTTTTATATCAATGTTGTTTCTTGCTTCTTCTTTTGCCTTTTCAAACAATACTTTTAATTTCTTCAAATCAACATCATACAAGTTAATGTCTATTCCGTTTATCTTTGCTCTTGCTTCGTATCTACCGTCCTTTCTTTGACGTAAACCTGTTCCTAATTCTTTTCCTTTTAAATCTTTACCCATAATCTCTACCCTTTCTATCAATCGAATGTCTTGATAAATAAAAAGGGAACTTCTGTGATTTTAACCATATACTACTATAAGTTCGCCTCCTTTTCAATCAGAACTTCAATAACTTTTTGCCTGTTGCTCTAGCCATGTGTCTAATAATCTTCTGTTCGCATACCACCGATACCCAATCTTCATGGAAAACGGACAGTTTCTGCTTTTCAAAAGTTCTCTTGTCTTTGTTTCTCCAATTCCAAGATACTCACTTACTTCCTTTAAATTTAATAATGCTTTTTCTATACGATTATCCCCTTTCCTCTAATCTTCTTGCTTTTATGTAATCATCATACAACTGCTTCTGTGTAATATTCATTTCTCCATTTGCTACAAGATTACCAATATAATCTCTTTTCTCTATCTTTCCAACCTCTGCAAACAGTTTCAAAGACGGGGCAACATACTTTTCCAACCACTCCCACACCTTTTGTAAACTTTTCTTCTGTGGTTGCATAGTAAGTTTGACCTTGCCTATGTCTTTCATCAATTCCGCCCACGCTTGATAGGTTGGATAAAGTCTTTTTCGTGTCGTCATGCTGCCTGTCGGCTTTTCTAAAAATCGTATTTTGCTGTTCAATACTTCCATTGCCAGTCCTGCCACATCTCTATATCTCAATAATTCCTGCACTACACTTACTGCCATTTCCTGCCGAAATCTCAATTCATATCTATTCCAATTTTCGTCTAATTCTGTTCCATACTTTTTATTCTGTTCATATCCCTTTTCATAAAATACCAATCTTAAATTACTGGCTGAACTGCCGAGATAAAGACTTCCACCTTTACTCTGAAACACTTCCTCTTTCAGTTCTCCCGAATCATGAAAATCTATCTCCCGTAACTTTGAAGAAAGCAATCCCTCTTTTGTCCGAACAATCAAATCAGGAATACTCAAATACGGTTTTCTATCATCTATCGCCAAATCAATCCGAGGAAAATTGATGTGATACTGACAAACTCTGTTTAAAAAATCAAACCATGTTTCCTCATTAAGTTGTAAAAAATTCTCATAGTTGCGACAGCCTTTCCCACTCATTAAAATCTGAAAACCTTGATACTGTGCATTTCCTGTTGGCTTTAGCACCTTAATATTATCGAAGATTGCCACAACCTCATGTCCTGCAATCCCCTTTTCATAACCTGTTACCATCATAAGTTCCATAGGTATTCTTAACACATCTTCTATGACTGCTTCTAACGGAACTTCCTTAATGGTTATCTGACACCAGTCTATCAAAGCACTTAATTCTTCTTTCTGCCGTATTACTCCCCTGTTAGTGTAGGGGAATTCTGGAAGAAAACTTCCGCTTCTTTCTTCCAAATTTACCATACCTCCTTATCTGCAATGGCGTTGCCATTGCCCTGCCCTCAACCTGACGTTTGGTACGTCAGAACGAGGACAGGAACTTTGACTGCCTACATATTTTTGTTTGCAACAGGACGGATACCTTTACAGGTAATCTTCTCCACTAATACAGGGAAATTTCCTCTCTGCACATAAGGGGCATAAACTGGTTCTTCCAATTCCACTACTGCATAAGGCTCAATCTTTGGAAGTTCCGTTGCTTCCAAGCGAATATCCACGCTGTTTCCAAGTTTCATGCTTCCAAGATGAAGTTTCAAGGCTTCTACTTCCTCTGTTTTCTTCTTACTGTCTTTGTCATAACGATAACAGTTATCCGCACCCATGAAACGAAGTTCTCCAAAGGCTTCTTTTACCTGTTCTTTTGTCAATGTAATCTGCATACACGTTCCCTTCTCCCCGTTGAACCGATAGGTCAGTTTCTCATATTTTCATTTCCTATTACGACGTCGTTTATTGTTCAGTTATTTCTGAACTTAATTGTATATTAGCACAATCACATTCGTTTTGCAATAGAAAGTTTAGTTTTTTATAAACTTTTTGTTTTCTTTTTTCTGAACTTGTGGTATAGTGTCCTTAGATGATAAGATATGAGCAGTTATAACGAGATATAGAAAGAGAGGTTTTTTCAAATGAATACAATCGCAGAACGGATTAAATTTGCCATGAGAGCAAAAAATAAAAAACAAGTGGATATAGTCAAAGATACAGGTATCAGCAAAGGAGCGTTTAGTTCCTATCTTTCAGGACAGTACAACCCGAAAGCCGATAAAATGGAATTGATTGCTGACTCCTTAGATGTAGACTTGCGGTGGCTTTACGGACAAAATGTGCCTATGGAACACACAAGCCAAAATGACAACTCTCTGCAATATGTCTTTTACAATAACTCCTGTTCCGAATATCTTCTTGATAATTTAAACGATATCTACATTGCCATGATGACGCAATATGCCGCCCTCATTCCACGCTTTTATGTCCTTGTCAATCGTGCTGGAAATGCAATGCACATATTACCTTTATTTTTAAGAGAGGATAGTTCCCAATTCTATGAATGTCCATCTGATTTCTTCTATTCGGACAGGCATACTATTTTTACAAGAGATTTTGAAAGTATTCACATGGTATTAACAACCGCCACGATTTACTATTACGGAATTGATACAAAGACCTATGAACCGAAAGTTACCAAACTTTCCTACTCACAGGCTGACGATTGCTTTTATATCGACAATGAAGTACATGATTGTCACATAAAAGCATTTGAAAAAGAAGTGGTAAAAGAAGCACTTTACTTAAAGAATAACACCCAGTAACAGACAAGAGGACTTGCAAGGTTTCTGACCTTTCAAGTCCTCTACTGTATCATGGTGCTGTTGGCTGTGTCCGTTCCGTCAAGGACTGCCCTACGGCGTATCGGCTACGCCTTGTTCCTTGACCTCACTACGTTTTCTTTATTTCTTGACACAATAAAAGCCTATACGAATTTAATTGAAGCAGAACATAATCAAATCAATGGAACTCCCACTACTCTTACAATCAATCTGCACCACTCTAAATGGTCTTTTCACAATGGATATAAACCATTCTATACCACTACTATCAATTATGGCTAAGAAGAAAAAGCAGACAGTCCTATCAAAAAACTGTCTGCTACAAACTGGAAATTATTTTTCTTTGCATTTTATGCCGTAATTCCCCCTACTACCATTTTCGTAGCCCCGATATATTTCATATCTTTTTCCATTTATCTCCACTTCGTCATCGTTAATAAATGTATAAGACTCGCCATTTTCTTCACAATATTTTGAAATTGCTTCCATAGTTTTTGCAAGAGTTGGGTAATTGGTACTATCCTCATAAGGAACCCAAAAAGCCTTTTTAAACATATAAAATACCTCCTTCTAATTTGCTAAGTAATCCACGAATTTTCAAATTGTTGTAAAATAATAATATCATACAACTTTACAAAAATCCACTTATAACTTCTAATTTGTTTATTTTTTTCATTCTAATACATTTCCTAGTCTTTAGCATTACTTTTCTCAAAAATTTAAGGGCATATTGTACTTACACAATATGCCCTCAATCACTCACAGCGTTCCCTTTCTATTTTAAACAACAAGCAAATTCCTCGTTAAGAGGTTGGGTAAATTTCTTTACCCAATACCCTACCCAATCTGTACCCAAAATAGCACGATATTTTGTGAAATTTTACAGTAGTTTATAACACTTGTCAAAATAGCCAGAAACCGCTTAAATACGCTATTTAATTCGCTTTTTATCAGTCTTGCGATTGATAAATTAGTTTCCCATCTGAGCTGCAACTTCTGCTGCGAAGTCTTCCTGTTTCTTCTCAAGACCTTCACCAGTCTCAAAACGAACAAATCTCTTAACTTTTACAGTACATCCAGCTGCTTTAGAAACCTCTTCAAGGTATTTAGCAACGGTCTGTTTTCCATCCTCAGCTTTTACGTATACCTGATCTACTAAGCATACTTCTTTTAACTCTTTGCTGATACGTCCTTCGATCATACCGTTGATAACTTTCTCCGGTTTCTGGGACTCTTTCGGATCGTTCATGATCTGAGCTAAAAGAATTTCTTTCTCATGTGCGATATAATCAGCACTTACTTCGTCTCTGGAAACGTATTTTGGATTTAAAGCTGCGATCTGCATTGCAATGTTAACCATAGCCTCTTTTACAGCGTCATTGACAACATCAGTATCAGCGTCTACGATAACACCGATTCTTCCGCCGCCATGTACATAAGAAACTACGCAGCCATGCTCTGCAACAACTTTCTCAAATCTACGGATCTTTAAGTTCTCTCCGATTACAGCTACTTTCTCTACTAATGCATCGTTAACAGTCTTAGAAGCATCCTCGTTCCATGCCTCTGCCATAAATGCATCCATATCTTTTGCATCAGAGTTTACAGCCTGAGTTGCTACTGCTTTTACGAAATTCTGGAATGTCTCATTCTTAGCAACGAAATCAGTCTCAGAGTTAACTTCAACAACTGCTGCTGTTGTATCATCTTTTACAACAACGGTGCAAAGACCCTCTGCTGCGATTCTGCTTGCTTTCTTCTCAGCCTTAGCCTGTCCGTTCTTTCTTAAGAACTCAACAGCCTCGTCCATATTTCCGTTAGTCTCGTTTAATGCTTTTTTACAATCCATCATACCTGCGCCAGTCATCTCACGCAGTTCTTTTACCATAGCTGCTGTAATAGCCATTTTTCAATCCTCCAAAATTAATTTGTTCTTATGCTTCCTCTACTGCTTCGTCAGCTGCTGCAGACTCTGCCTCTTCTGCAGTCATCTCTGCACCCTGATTAGCCTCGATAACAGCATCTGCCATCTTAGATACGATTAATTTAACGGCTCTGATAGCATCATCATTACCCGGAATTACATAATCTAACTCTTCCGGATCACAGTTTGTATCAGCGATACCAATTAATTTGATTCCTAATGTATGAGCTTCCTGGATACAGATTCTTTCTTTCTTAGGATCTACAACGAAGATTGCATCCGGGATCTTTTTCATTTCCTTGATACCACCAAGGTTTTTCTCTAATTTCTCCCACTCTTTTTTCAGTGCGATAACTTCTTTCTTTGGTAATACTTCGAAAGTACCATCTGTTGCCATTGTCTCGATCTCTTTTAATCTTGCAATACGGCTCTGGATAGTTCTGAAGTTGGTCAGCATACCACCTAACCATCTCTCATTTACATAGAACATTCCGCAACGCTCTGCCTCAGTCTTGATTGCATCCTGAGCCTGCTTCTTTGTTCCTACGAAAAGAATTGTGCCACCTGCTGCTGCGATATCAGATACTGCTTTGTAAGCCTCATCTACTTTACCAACGGATTTCTGTAAGTCGATGATATAGATTCCGTTTCTCTCTGTGTAGATGTATGGAGCCATTTTAGGGTTCCATCTTCTTGTCTGATGTCCAAAGTGAACACCTGCCTCTAATAACTGTTTCATTGAAATAACGCTCATGTTTCTACCTCCTGGTTTTTGTTGTTATAAAAAGCTGTGCGTCCGGCTTTTTATAAGTTGCTTCCATGTGTTTCATTCTTTCAGGCGACCATCTGGCACCAGCCTGTCGGTCCACACATGTGTTTACTCGGAATATTCTTTTATTCCGTCATAACCTTGCAAATTATAACACACGCCCCAACCAGAATCAAGTACTTTTTTCTGATTAGGGCGTATTTTTCTCATTTACTCTGTTTTATTGCTGCTGTTGTTCCATTGGACCGGCTTTTAAAATATTTATAATTTCTTCATAAGATGCATGATATGGAATCTGGTAGGTTCCTGCACTGATAAAGGAAGCATAACCAACCTCACTTAAATATTTTCGCAGTCCTTCCGAATCATCGATCACACCATTGGCTGCAAGATTTTCGCACATTGTTCTGCACACATCCCCACGGTTTACAACCAGTGTGAACGGCTCCTGCTGTGTCTGTTCCGCGTTTTCTGCATTTTCAGTATCCGATACCACAGACTCCTGCGGAGTTTCTGTTTCCGGTTCCTTCGGCACTTCCATCTGTGTTTCTGTCTCCTGCTGTAATTCCTCGGCAGCTATCTGCTGTTCGTTTTTTTGCTCCGTCTCTTCCGGTTCCGTGGTTTCTGTTTCTGCAATTACCGCACTATTCTGTTCCGGCATAATCATACCAAGCTGTGCAGCCTTTTCTATAATCTGTTCATCCGTCATTTTAGGCTTCTGCATCGAAAAACAACTTACCAGAATGATCGTTGTGACAATAATACCTATGCCAAGTCCTCTTAAATAATATTTTAGTTTCACGAATCTGTATCCCCTTTATAAAGTCCAAGTACAAGATTTACCTCTCCGAGTCCTACCCCAAGTGCCTTTGCAATCTCAACACTCTGCATTCCCTTTTTACGCATTTCGAGGATCCTGCCTGTATGGTTTTCCTCCGTTTCAGGTTCTTCTTCCTTTTTTAAGACCGGGACTTCCTGCTCTTTTGTTTCCACTTTTTTTGCTGCCGGCTCCGGCTTTGGCACAGGTGCTGGCTCCGCTGCTTTTTTCTTTGCCATTCCTTCCTGTATGCTCTTGACATTTGCTGCAATCTTCTGTAAATCCGTAGCAAGACCTGTCAGTTCTGTGTGTTTGTCATTCAGCATATTATAAAGAAACATAATCTCATTATGCGTCTTATTCATATTTTCCATAACCGTGTCAGAATATTCGCTGATGGCCATGATTTTTTCATTTGTTTCTTTTTCCAATGCCCTCTCCACCTGTTCTGAAGAAGCATCGATCTGTGCCTCAATTGACTCTTCTACCTTGCTCTTAGCATCTGCTAAAGCACCATCAATGATCCTGCCCAGTTCATCTTTACTTAATTCTGTAATCTTATTTAATTCGGAAGGAGATAAACGTTCCGTGATAAAAAAGCTTCCAACCATAAAAACAACCCCCGTCAGAAGCAAAAAAAATACTATTCCAGTCATATCAACCGTTATGCCTTTCATTATATTTTGACATCAAAGCTGGTCCTGCGTTCCTTAATATGAACACTTCCTTCATCCTCATCCGGCTGGCCATGCTTTTTTTTCTTTTTTCCATTACCGCTATAGCTGTTATTCCCTTTTTCCCGGGCATCGTATCGGAATTCCTGATTGTCCTTCTGTTCCGGATCCTGTACTTTGTGTGATAAATCAGATTCCTGTTTTTCCTGCCTTACTTCAATGTTATACTGATCTGCAACCGGTCTGCTATCCTCCGCATGCTTAATATTGCCAATATCCTGCGTTCGTTGTATCATACCGCTCAAATCAACTGGTCTTATCGACATAACATATCACCTCCGGACTTACTGTCAGTCAATCAGTATTCCCATATAGTTTCCCATCCTTTTGCGCATTTTTAACAACGCTTTTGTATGAAGCTGTGAAACCCTTGATTCCGAAACTTCCAGTATGCTGCTGATTTCTTTTAACGTCAGATCCTCATAATAATATAACAAAATAACCTTTTTCTCTTTTTCTGTCAAAAGCTCCAGCGATTCCATTAAAACCTTTTTTAGTTCTTCTTCCTGAACAGACTCCTCAGGCTGAATAAAATGCGAATTGTTTTTTGCATCCATCACAGGTTCTCCACCCTGTTCTACAAATTCATTCAGTGAGATAACATTTGTAACATTCAACTGTGTCTGCCAGTCATTTAATTCTTCCTCACCGATTCCTAATTCTTGTGCTATTTCTTCGTCCGAGGCATTTCGCCCTGTTTTGGTTTCAATCTGCTTGATCGCTTCCTCAATTTTCTTGCGTTTTTGCCGCACTGTCCGTGGAATCCAGTCCATTTTTCTTATCTGGTCTAATATGGATCCACGTATTCTTAAGCTTGCATAAGTTTCGAACTTTACATCCTTTCCGCGATCAAATTTGTCTATCGCGTCTATCAGTCCAAATATACCATAGCTAACCAGATCTTCATACTCCACGTTATATCCGAGATACATGCTAAGCCGCCCTGCCACAACCCGTACAAGCGGAGCATACTCGATAATAATTTTCTCCCGCAGCTCTGCCGAAGGATTTTTCTGATACTCTTCCCAGAGCTTTTCTTTTTCTACCGTTTTCATATGAAGCCCCCACGTTTCAGTTATTTCTCATCCTGCTCATCGCTCTCCTGCTCTGGCTCTTCTTTCTCTTCTGCCTCTGCCGGAGTTTCTTCACCATCCGTGGTTTCTTCTTCCATATCCTTAAAATTCTTATCAATCAACAGTTTTACAATTCCACCAATGATATAAAACACAATCAGGACAACCAGCAGCATTTTTACAAATCTGCCGGTTTCCATATGTCCCGCCATTCCTGCAATGCAGACCACAAGTCCTGCCACAAGCATAACGATCGCTGGTATCGGCTTTGTTTTCATAATGCATCCATGCCTTTCTATCAGATAATCTTTAACGGTTTACCTACCGACTTGATATAAAATTCCCCGGTATCACAATGAAGTTCAACTGTGCGACCATAATTAAGTCCCGTATCTTCTGCAACAAGCCTGATTCCAAGCTGCTTTAATTTTGCTTTTGCTGCCTCTGCATTTCTCGCACCGATATTACCAACATCTGACAATCCACTTACCTCAAACATTCTTGCACCCCCGGCAATCTTAGCGATCAATCTGCCTTTATTTGCTCCTGCTGCAATTACCCGACGTAATAATTCGTCAATCCCCGTATCTGCAAACTTTGCGATATTACTGTTATTTCTGACCTTTGTACTGTCCGGGAGCATATAATGAACCATTCCCCCAACTTTTGATACCGGATCATAAAATACCAGACCAATGCACGAGCCCAATCCCAAAGTTGTAATAACATCAGGGGCTTTACATACATTCAAATCTGCCATGCCCACTTTTATTACTTCGCTCATATATCCTTCTCCTTACAATGAGATTCCAAGTGACGTTAATATCTTTTCATAGGATCCCTGCTCCGGCATCAGTATAAAATATCCGTTGATCGCCACGTCTGCGCAGATCTCGGTCTGAATCAGCAGTGCATTATCACCAAACTGTCCAAACTCAATAGCCGGCACACTTAAGATAGAAGCTGCCATATCCACCGCAATATATGGAACAGACGGAGAAATCACAAGATTTGTCATAGAAGAAAGAGCTGACAAATAAGAACCTGCAATGATGTTTCCTATTTCTTTTAATGCGGATAGTTCCATTTCGTCAAACGGTTTGTCCGCTGGCACATCTTCCATCATCAGTTTGTTGACAAGATAACGTGCCGATGGAATATCTACCAGAAACATCATACTACCCTCGATGTCATTCATTACCTCTAAGAAAATGCCAACAATTGTTTCATCCTCTGCACCGACAGCAGTTCCCAATTTTGATACTTCCATCAGTTTTACATTTGGAACATTCATGTCTATTTTCATGCCCAGCATATTTGCAATTGCCGTAGTTGCATTTCCTGCACCGATATTGCCAATCTCTTTTAAGACATCGAGATACATATTATTTACGTCTTCCAACGTTAAATTTCCCATGAATTGCTGATTCTCCTCTCATTTTGCACACCAGATAAAAATCCGGTGGGACTTTACATTCTATAAAATCCCACCTTTTTATTAATTATTTTCTTCTACCAGTGCATTGATCTCAAGCAGAGAAATCAACTGATCTCCATGCTTGCCGATTCCATTGATAAATCTTCCTTTATTGGAAACTTTATCAATTTCATCCTCACTTAAATTCACAACTTCTCTTACCTCATCCACGATGACACCCAGGGAAGCATTTTCTTCTAATTTTAAGATAATGATCCTGCTCGCATTTGTCAGAACATCATCTTCAAGTCCCATTTTCTTACGTACACTCATAACCGGAACAACCTCACCACGAAGGTTAATTACACCTTTAAAATATGTCTGTACTTTTGGAACTCTTGTAATTTTCTGCATGCGGACAATGTTATCAATATAGCTGATATCAATTCCATACTGCTCACTGCCCACCATAACAACGATATATTGTTTGGATTCTTTTTCCGTTGTTTCAAGATTATTATTTGCCATGCTAAGTACCCTCCATTACATTAACGTATTCACATCTAAGATCAATGCAACTTCGCCATCTCCAAGAATCGTTGCACCGCTGATCAGTTTGTTATTGTCAATGTATTTTCCAAGCGACTTGATTACGATTTCCTGCTGTCCGATCAGATTATCAACCACAAGACCTGCCATACTGTCACCTTTCGTTACAATAACAACGGTCAGGCTCTCCGGCTCTTCCCTTGGCTCAAGATCAAGCACATTGTCAAGTCTTACTAACGGAATAACCTTGCCACGCAGATGGATTACTTCCTGAGCTTCCACATATTTGATATCCTTAACCGGAATATCTTCAATGTTGGAGATGGAACCAAGTGCGATCGCGTATTTTTCATCTCTAACTTCTACCATCAGGGCCTGGATAATTGCAAGTGTCAGTGGCAGACGTACCGTAAAGGTAGTTCCTTCGCCCATTGCAGTCTTAACTTCAACATCTCCGCCTAATGCCTCAATGTTAGACTTAACTACATCAAGTCCAACACCTCGTCCGGAAATATCGGTAATCGTCTTTGACATAGAGAAACTTGGCAGGAACAAAATGTTGATGATATCTTTCTGACTCATGCTCTCAGCCTGTTCTTCTGTGATAATTCCTCTCTCAATCGCTTTATCACGTACTGCAGCCACATCGATACCGGCACCATCATCTCCTACCTGGATGATTACGTTATTACCTTCCTGGAATGCATTTAAGAAAATGCTTCCCACTTCCGGTTTACCGAGGGCAACACGTGTCTCGTTATCCTCAAGGCCATGGTCTGCGGAGTTACGCAGTAAATGCTGCAGCGGATCTCCGATCTGGTCAACAACGGTACGGTCAAGCTCTGTATCTTCACCAGTCATGTAAAGTTCCATCTTCTTATTGAGCTTTCTTGAAAGATCACGGATCATACGAGGGAATTTATTTACAACACTCTCGATTGGAACCATTCGAACTTTCATAACTGACTCATGCAGATTTGTTGTGATGCGCTCCAGATACTCGATCTGCTCATGGTAGGTCTGGTTCTGGAAATCACCGGACTCAGTGGATCCGATTGCCACAAGACTGTTCTTTGCAATGATAAGCTCAGATACCTGGTTCATCAAGGCATCCAGCTTTTCAATATCAACACGTACCGTTCGGTTTGTTACCGGTTTTGCTACAGTCTGTTTTTTATTATTCTGGGCTGCTGGTGCCTTTGCCGGTGCTGCTTTTGCTTCCGGAGCCGGTGCTGCTTCTGCCGGAGCAGGTGTCTCATTCTTTGCAGCTTCTTCTGCCGCTGCCTTTTCTGCCTGCGCCTGTTTTTCTGCAAGCACCTCGCATTTTACCTCTTCACCAACTACTTTTTCAATTTCAGATACAGACTGGGCTGCCTGTAAAATCTTGTCGTAAGGTTCTTCTGATGTGATGAAAAAACTGAAATCATTATCAAAATGCTCATCTTCGATTTCCTGTGAAGTTGGATTGTATACAATGATTTCTCCAAATTCCTCTACTGCCTTGAATACTAAGAATGCACGAGCAGCTTTTAACAGACATTCTTTCTGAATATATACGGTCATTCCATAAATATGTAAACCATTGTTTTCTGCCTCTTTTAACTTTGTGCGGTCTGAACTGTTCAGTTCAAATTCAAAATATTTCTTTTCACCGTTCTTAGCCGCATCATCTGTATTTTCTTCCTTAGGAGCCGGAGCTGTTTCCTCTTTCTTCTCCGCATTCTCCTCATCGGCGATAAAATCATTCAGTTCTTTAATGATCAGCTCGTTGTCTTCCGTTCCCTCATCGGAACTTGCCTTTACATTGTTCAGATAACTCTCGATCGCATCCAGACATTTAAAGAGCAGGTCGATCATATTACTGTTAACTTTAACTTTATCACTTCTGACTTCCTGAAAAACATTTTCCATATCATGGGTCAGTCGCTGCATGCGCTTAAATCCCATGGTACCTGCCATACCCTTTAAGGAATGGGCTGCACGGAAAATTTCATTTATAGTATCCATATTTTCCGGTTCTTTTTCAAGTTCCATAATGCAGTCACTTAAAGTCTGCAGATGTTCTTCTGTTTCATCAATAAAAATTTCAAGGTATTGGCTTACATCCATATTACTGTACCCCCACATTCTTTGTTATTGTTTGAGCAACCTGTGTAAGAGGAACCACTTCATTTACCAGTCCGGTTTCAGCAATCGACTTAGGCATTCCGTATACCACACAAGTCTCGGCATTCTGCGATATCACATATACCGGCTTACTCTTTGCTAAGGATTTTATTCCCTTGGTACCATCTGCTCCCATACCGGTCAGTACAACACACACTATCTGATCATATCCACAGGTTCGCAACGAATCATAAGTAATGTCTGCACACGGTTTTAATCCGCCGATAGGAGGCAATTCATCATTGAGTCTGATTTTATGGCTTCCGTCAGGACTTTTCTTTATTTCCATATGCTTTCCGCCGGGAGCAATATATATCGTTCCCTTTTTGAGCACATCTCCATCTTCCGCCTCTTTGACATGTATGTCACTGACTTCGTTAAGTCTGTCTGCCATGGATTTTGTAAATCCTGCAGGCATATGCTGCACTAAAACCATTGGTGCATCCAGATTTTTAGGAAGATATGGAATCACACTCTGAAGAGCTTTCGGACCTCCCGTCGAACATGCCAATGCAACTAATTTATTTCTGCTTCGAACCGGCTCCGTGTTTCTGCGCAAGACTACTTTTTCCGGTGTTTCAGCCGATTTGCTGCCCAAAGCCATCTTCTGTGTTTTTAAAACTGCATTCAGCACTCCAAGAAGTTTACCCTTAAATGCTTCACCTTTTGCCTCGATCACATTCGTCGGCTTCGGCACAAAATCAACTGCCCCCCGTTCCATGGCAAGCATGGTAACTTCGGCATCCTTTGTAGTCGTAGTACTGACCATAATGACCGTTGCACGGATTCTTTCTTTTTGAAGCTGCTCTAATAAAGCTAGTCCATCCATCCGCGGCATATTAACATCCAACACCACGCCGTCATATCTTTTTGCCCTTAATTTTTCAAGTGCATCCAGACCGTCTCTGCAGGTATCGATTGCCTGAAATGTTTCATCTGAATTAATAATATCACAGATCACCCTTCTCATGAGTGCAGAGTCATCAACAACCAGAATATTTTTTTTCATTTTTTTATCCTCTCACTGCTATTCTGCTGACGCATTCTTCTCTCTTCTTCGAAGATGTAACGGATAATTTCTTCCCTTACCCGATCATTCTTGATACTGAATTTTGCACGCGACATAAACCTGTATTCTGCCGCTGATTCTATTTTACTTGTTTCAATCACATTTGCAACAATATAATACTGATTATCCATTGTCTGGCTTTTCAGTCTCAGCTCTGCCAGAATCCAGGAATCCGGTTTCTGTTCCTGTTCTGTTGTAAAACGGATTCCTCCGCCACTTAAATCCATGATTTTTCCTTTTCGTTCTTTTTCATAAAAATGTTCATCACGGATTTCCGAAAAAATAGCATCCACACTGTCAAGCATGGCCTGTTCTGCTGTCAGTTCATAATATTTAAAATCCAGAAGACATGGATATCTGAAATATTCTCTTCGCTGAAACTTTTCCGGCTGAGATTTCAATTCCATCTCAAGCATATATATATTATCTTTTTTATACCGCTCCTTAACCTGGCCAACTGCCCGATACAATGACTCGCGTGAGAAAAATACAAGTTCATAACGAACTCCAAGCTGTAACAGCACCAGTTTGCCAGCCTCCATCGGCATGGCTATTTCCATATTTCCATTCGAGCGGAAATCAAGCACCTTACTTTTATATGTTTTCACTGTGACGTCCGTTTTTTCTGCCTGTTCAACTTCCTGAAGAACACGGATATCTATCTTATCGCCGATACGTATAATGTCTGAAACCTTCATATCCATTCCTCCTTAGTATTTCTGTTGCCAAAAATTTGAAAACATTCTGGCAATCCCCAACCGTTTATCCGGTAATTTTTCTTCCTGTAAAATCAGATTTGAAGCCATAACTTCAAACGCTCTTGCCGACTTCGCCAACGGTGCATTCAACGAAACAGGTTTCTGCTGTCTTACCGAACGTTCGAGCATGTGATCCTGCGGGATCATTCCAAGATAATTTACAGAACCATCCAGAAACTGTTCTACCACAGAATTCAGTTTTTCATATACCTGCTGCCCTTCTTCACTGGATATCACCCGGTTTGACACAATCCGGATATCTGTCTGTTCGCGTGAAAATAAAGGATTATGATACAATGCTTTCAATAATGAATAGGAATCTGTCAAAGAACTCGGTTCCGGCGTCGTAACAACAAGTACTTCCGGACTTGCCATTACAAATTCCATAACCTGGTTTGAAATTCCTGCCCCTGTATCAATCAGGATCACATCTGCATACCGATCTAATTCAGCCAGACCGCGAACCAGATATCTGATCTGTTCATCCGCAAGCTGGTTCATACTCAAGATTCCTGCTCCGCCAGAGATAAACCCTATTCCCATAGGACCTTCTGTTATAATCTCCGTCATGCTTTTTCCCTGGAACAGAAAATCTCCCAGATTATAACGTGGAACTGCGCCAAACATAACTTCAACATTGGCAAGACCAAAATCAGCATCAAAAATCAGGACTTTTTTTCCCATTTTACTGATCTGCACAGCAAGATTTACTGCAACATTTGACTTTCCAACTCCGCCTTTTCCACTCGTCACGGTAATCACGCGTGCATCCAGTTTCCGGCTCTGATTTTTTACTTTAATTACATTTCTGAGATTTTGAGCCTGATCCATATCATTATCTGCCTCCCAGAAGTTGTTTTACTATTTTTTGTGTATTAAATTCCTCTATGTCATCCGGTACATTTTGTCCGTTTGTCATATAGGAAAGTGGTGCTCCCGAATACATCTTGATATTGTAAATATTACCATACGCTTCCGTTTCATCAAGCTTTGTAAATATCAGTTTATAATCGGCAATCTCCTTATAGCGGTCAGCAATTTCCAAAAGATCTTTATACTTGGTTGTTGCACTGACTACCAGATATACCTCTCTTTCATATGCTGCATCCAGACCTGCAAGCATTTTTTTCATATCATTGCACTGTTCATCATTCTTATGGGAAAAACCTGCCGTATCAACAAAAATAAGATCATACTCACTGACTCTTTCGATTGCGGCATTCATTTCCTCTGCTGAGTATATGATACTCATTGGTGCATCTAAAATATTTGCATACACACGAAGCTGTTCCGTAGCCGCAATACGATAAGTATCCGCCGTCAGGAACGCAATCTTCATTCCCATTTCCAGTTTGTACTTGGATGCAATCTTAGCAATCGTAGTTGTCTTTCCGACGCCCGTCGGGCCCACAAAGAAAATAATTCTTGGTTTTTTCCCGGAAACACAAATTGTATCCGGCTGTCCCAGTTTTAAGATCATTTTCTGATATACATTTGACAATATCGCATCCACACTGCTTCCACTGTGCATGACTTTCTCTGCTTCGTCTAAGATCTGGTTGACATATTTTTCATTCACTTCATTTTCCAGCAGCGTTCTGTAAAGCATCTTGATAAACTGCAGTCCCTCCGGATTTACAACCTGACGTTCTTTCTCTTCTTCCTTTACTTCCTTCTGTCTGCTTTCTTCTACGGACAGTTGTTTTTCCAGAATATTCGAAAGATTTTCCAGTCTTTTCTCTAATCCGTCTTTTGCGTGCAGTTCCGGCACATTCGTAAGATGTCCTGACAGGATGTCGGATGTTCTGTCATTTGAAAATTCTTTTGGACTGATATTTTCATCCGCTGCCAGATTCAATGTTTTTACAGTTTTCGCTGTCAGATCAGCAACCTGTCTCGGATCTACAAAACTCTCTTTTTCTTCTCTTGCAGCTGTAACCTCAAACACAGAACTCTTCCAGGCTTTAAACATACCTGTCGGTTTGATTTCCTTTACATTCATTACAACCGCGCCCTCGCCAAGCTCCTGTTTTGCTTTTTCGATTGCCTCTTCTTTTGTTTTTCCCTGATACTTATTTATGGTCATTTTACTTGTCACCGTCCCTGCTGATTATACCTACTGACTGTAATTCTACATTGGACTCAATTTCATTGTAGGAAACTACAATCAGATCCTTAAAATAATCTTCCGTTAATTTTTTAAAGTACATTCGAACAATTGGAGATGTAATCACAATTGGTGTTTTTCCCATGTTTTCGAGCTTTGTTACTTCATTCTGTACAGAATTCATAATAGCCTTTGTTGTTTCCGGATCAAGTGTAAGATATGCCCCCTGTTCTGTCTGCTTCACAGAAGCCATAATTTCCTGTTCCACCTTCGGATCAAGTGTAATAACACTGGTTGTCTCATTCGCCGGGAAATATTTGCTGGAAATGGCTCTCTTTAAACTCTGGCGCACGTACTCCGTCAGTACATCTGTATCTCTTGTTGTCGCTGCATGATCTGCAAGCGTTTCAAAAATCGTCAGGAGATCACGGATAGAAATCCCCTCATCCAGCAGGTTCTGTAACACCTTCTGAACCTCACCAAGTCCAAGCATCTTGGGAATCAGCTCGTCCACCAGTACCGGATTGCTCTCTTTCAGATTATTGACAAGATTCTGCACATCCTGTCTGGTAAGCAGTTCTGCGATATGTGACCGGATTACCTCTGTCAAATGAGTTGCAATAATTGATGGCGGATCAACAACCGTATATCCAAGGCTCTCCGCACGTTCACGCTGGCTTTCCGTAATCCAGATCGCCGGGAGATGGAATGACGGTTCAAATGTAGGGATACCTGTGATCTCTTCCTCCACATATCCCGGATTCATTGCCATATAGTGATCAAAAAGGATCTCTCCTTCTGTCACCTGCACCCCTTTGATCTTAATGATATACTGATTCGGATTTAACTGAATATTATCCCTCAAACGTATGATAGGTACTATAGTACCAAGTTCAAGAGCAATCTGCCTTCGTATCATAACAACACGATCCAGGAGATCTCCTCCCTGATTTACATCTGCTAACGGAATGATACCATATCCAAATTCAAGTTCTATCGGATCAACCTGAAGCAGCGACACCACATTCTCTGGTTTTCGTACCTCTTCTGCTTCCGTTTCCTCCGCATTGACCTCTTCTTCTATACTCTCAATACCGATATTTTTGTCGACCTGTCGTCCTGCAATAATAAAAGTTGCACCAAACGCAAGAAACAATAAGGTATTTAACGGTGTTGCAATTCCTAAAACCGCCAGCGTAGTACCTACAATATAAAGTACTTTGGGAATACCAAATAACTGACTGACAAGGATATTGGAAAAATCCGCTTCTTTCGACGCTTTTGTAACAAGAATGCCGGTTGCAAGTGAGATCAGAAGGGACGGTATCTGGGAAGAAAGTCCATCACCAATCGTTAGCACACCGTAATGTTCGATTGCCTCCTGAAACGTCATTCCGCCCCGCAGTATACCCATAATGGTTCCACCCGCAAGGTTTACAAACGTGATAATAAGACCAGCTGCTGCATCTCCCTTTACATACTTGGTAGCACCATCCATGGAACCAAAGAACGCAGATTCTTCCTGAATCTTATTTCTCCGCTCCCTTGCCTGTTTTTCCGTGATCGCTCCGGTATTTAAATCCGCATCAATCGCCATCTGCTTACCAGGCATCGCATCAAGTGTAAATCTCGCCGTTACCTCAGCGACACGCTCGGAACCTTTATTGATAACAACAAACTGGATAATAACCAGAATAATGAATACGATGGCACCAACGATCAGATCTCCACCACCGACGAACTGTCCAAATGTCTGTACGACATTACCCGGATTACCGGTTGTTAAGATCAGTCGTGTTGAAGACACGTTCAGAGAAATTCGAAAGATTGTCGTAAACAAAAGTAAAGTCGGAAAAAAAGACATATCCAGTACTTCTTTTACAAACAATGTATTAAAAAGAACAATCAATGCGATTGAAATGTTCAGTGCCAGCATAACGTCGAGTAAATTGGAACTGATTGGCACTATAAAAAAGATGACTGCAGCCAGTAGATACAGTGCAACACCTATGTCAGCTTTCTTCATGACCTCTCCTCCCTGTTTCTCAGATTATATACCATAGCAAGAATTTCCGCTACTGCCTGATACAATTCCGGCGGTATTTCTGCCCCTATATCTACATTCGCATATAACATTCTTGCCAACGGTTTATTTTCAACAATTTCAATGTGGTTTTCCTTTGCTTTTTCACGAATTTTCTGTGCAAGATAATCTTCTCCTTTTGCAATAACGATCGGAGCTCTTGACACCTCGGCATCATATTTGATTGCAACTGCCAGGTGTGTCGGGTTCGTAATAACCACATCTGCCTTTGGTACATCCTGCATCATACGCCTTTGAGAAGCTTCTCTCATACGTTGTCTCTGTCTTCCTTTGATCTCAGGATTTCCCTCAGTATTTTTATACTCATCCTTTAATTCCTGCTTGGTCATCTTCATATCTTCATTGAAACGATGTTTCTGATAAACAAAATCTGCAATTCCGACCACCAGATAAACAAGGCTGATTTTAAAACCTGCATTAATGATAACATTCCCGCATAATACAACTGCCTGATTCAGCGGTATGTCATATAAAATAAAAATATCATTTGCCTCGCCCTTTATGGATGTATAAGCAACATATATGATCAAACTTATTTTTAAAATAGATTTAAGCAGCTCAAATAATGAATCTTTTGAAAAAATACGTTTAAATCCATTGATCGGATTAAATTTATCCCCCTTAGGTTTTAACGGCTTAGCCGTGACTTTCCACCCTACCTGAAGGATACTTACAAGGGCTGTCACCGCAACACCAAACACAAAAAACGGGGCAGCCATCTTGAACATTTCTATATACACATTATGTAAAAACGAAGTAATCTCCTTTGTAGATGATTCCATCGCATTAACACTTACAAAATCAGGCATCAGCTTATATACATAATAAAAAACTTCCAAAAAGCCATTGCCAATTAACGAAATAAAAACCTTCAACACGAGGAACAATACTATCAGATCAAATGCTGCGGTAAGTTCCTTACTCTTTGCAACCTTACCATCCTCTCGTGCTTCTCTTAACTTCTTTTCTGTTGCCGGCTCTGTTTTTTCCCCTCCGGGTCCATCTTTTGCGAACCACTGAAGGTCATATGCAAATAGTAATCTGTCTTTCCATTCCACCTTAGTACATTCCCTCTATAAATAAAACCATCATCTTTTTCATTTCGGTAAATATAAAACTGGCGATTCCAGGCAAAAGTGAAATTGTAAGAAATAAAACTCCAAAACCAACCAGTATTTTCATCTGCATACCAACTGCAAACATATTCATCTGTGGTGCAACCTTTGCCAGAATACCAAGAATACAGTTTAAAATCATCATACAGGCAAATATTGGAAGAAAGATCCTGAAACCTATTACAAACAGATCTGTCATATACTGTGTTATAGAACCCGCAAGTGAATCCCAGTTAAAGAACTGACCATTGATTGGGATTACGGTAAAAGAATCTACCACAGCCTGTAAAATCACATGATGCATATCTGTTGCAATCAAAAGAAGAAGTATAAAATAATTGTACAGGTTTCCAGTGATCGTTACCTGCGTATTCATTGTCGGGTCAAATTCAGTCACCATAGATAATCCAATATCCATATCAATAATATTTCCCGCAAATAAAATAATGGAATTACAAATGTTTGCAGCAAACCCTATCAGCAACCCTGTAATTCCTTCTTTTAACACTATTATCGCATATCCAATCATACCTGTATACTCGATTGCTGTCTTATCAACAAAACCATAGACCAAAAGCGCAACAAAGAACGAAAAAGCTATCTTTGCCTGTGAAGGTGCATTCCTTGTCCCAAAAAAAGGAGCGATGTACACAAAACACGATATGCGAACCAATATTAATATCAGTATTTCAAAATTAGCCAATGAAAACGTATATTCTAACATAGAGCGTCCTAACCAAGATATATACTAAAATTCGACCATAATGTCGTCACGAATTCTGTCAGATTTGTCAAAATCCATGATCCAAAAATCATAAGTCCGACAAATACTGCAATAATTTTAGGAACAAACGTCAGCGTCTGCTCCTGAATAGATGTAACCGTCTGGAAAATACTGACAATCAAACCAACAACCAGTGAAATGATCAACATTGGAGCCGAACAGATTATAATCGTATAAATTGCTTCTTTTACTACATCAAGTACCTGTCCTTCTGTCATTTTGTTCTCACCTCTTTGCTATCTATATACATTTTAATCTGTATCTATAACAGAATGCACATTCTTCGAACATTCTGTTATCATCAATAAAACGTCTTTACTACGCTTCCTATTACAAGATTCCATCCATCCGCCAGTATAAACAGTAATATTTTAAACGGCAAAGAGATTGTTGTCGGTGGAAGCATCATCATACCCATCGACATAAGCACGGATGCAACTACCATATCAATTACAATAAACGGGATATATATAAGAAATCCCATAATGAACGCCTGTCTCAGTTCTCCGATTATAAATGATGGAATCATAATTGTCATCGGAATCGCATCATATGCACTCTGCCCGGATTCCTCATATTCCTTTTCCAGTGCAGCACTGTCAATATCATAACTGTCACCAGCCATATCCACGAAAAGCTTGACATCCTTTCGCTGTACCTGTCCATACATAAACTGGCGAATCGGCACTTCCGCTTCTTTTAATGCCTTTTCTATGGTAATATCTCCATTATCCAGTGGCTGGATTGCATTCTCATTGATCTGCTGAAACGTCGGCCACATGATAAAAAATGTCAAAAACAATGCCAGTCCAATCAAAATCTGGTTTGGCGGTGCCGTCTGTGTTCCAATTGCCGTTCTTAAAAAATGAAGTACAATTACAATTCTGGTATACGATGTAAGCATAATCAAAAGCGATGGTGACACTGCAATAATTGTCAGTAACAATAATGCACGTACTTCTGAAGCAACCCCCGCCTCATCATTATTTATCGAGATGGACAGACCACCTTTGCTGTCTGACTCACTACCTGAACCTGTGCTGGTATTCGCTGCTGTATTATCCAGCGAATCAATGCTGTCCGGATCCATGGAAGCTGCATAAACAGTCGTTCTGTTTTGTGAGGCAAACAACACTGCCACAAACACTGCTATTGCAAATATTAATGACAGTATACAATATGTCTTTTTTAATTTTGTCATAATTCCATCAATCCTGCTTTTTCGGAAAATGATCTTTCAGTCTACTAAATATCTCCTGAAAATTTTCCTGTGAATTTTTCATATCATCCGATGTCTGGACTGATAACTGATCTTCTGTAAGTTCCGCAATTTTTGTTACTTCATCCTTACCCACAGCGATTACAAAATACTGTTCTCCTGCCTTAACAAGCTGTAAAAATTTACCATTTGCAATCCGGATTGTTTCGAGAACCATAAGATTTCCTTTGGACATTTGTATTTTTTGAAAACCACCTACCCACTTTGTCGTGAAGTAGGTAATAATCAAAACAAACACAAATATGATCAGTACTCCAATCAGCTGCATCAGACTTCGAAAAGAAGCGCTTAATAAAATCATACTAACCCACTACTTTTTTTACTGCCTCAAGTACACGCTCAGCCTGGAATGGCTTCACAATAAAATCCTTTGCTCCTGACTGAATTGCTTCAATAACCATAGCCTGCTGTCCCATTGCAGAACACATGATAACATTTGCATTCGGATCGATCTCTTTGATTTTTTTAAGTGCCTGAATACCATCCATATCCGGCATAGTAATATCCATTAATACCAGATCCGGTTTTGCTTCAGGATATTTCTCCACTGCAATAGCACCATTTTCAGCCTCCGCTGCAATCTCATAACCATTCTTTGTAAGAATGTCCTTAATCATCATTCTCATAAATGCAGCATCATCACAAATCATAACCTTAGCCATAATTTTCTCTCCTATCTTTAACTCTTCTTTTTTTGTTTTTTATTTTATAATTTCAGTAATTCGTATACCATAGCTTTCTTCTATTACTACTACCTCGCCTTTGGCTACGAATTTACCATTTACCAGAACATCAATCGGTTCTCCGGCAATCCTGTTTAATTCTATAATGGTTCCCGGTGTAAAATCAAGTATTTCTTTAATTGATTTGGAAGTTCTTCCAAGTTCTACCGTAACTTCAAGTGGTACATCCATAATCAAATCAATATTTTCCGGTTGAAAATTCCCCGGTACTGCTCCAGTAAATGCCTGGAATTGTGCCGGCTGTACATTTACCTGCTGTTGTCCATACATCTGCGACATCTCCTGACCCATCATTGGTTGTCCCATCATCGGCTGACCCATCATTGGCTGCCCCATCATCGGCTGTCCCATCATTGGCTGCTGTGCTGCCATCTGAGGTTGTGGCTGCGGTGCAGGTGTCGGCTGAGAAGCCGGTGTACTCTGGGTATTTTCTTTTTCACTCATTCCTGCAGTAGAATTGCTGTCCTCTTCCATATTGCTTGTTACATTTACACACATTTCTTTTGCAAAAGAAATAGGATATAACTGCATGATTTCACTGTCAACAAGATCACCAATCTCTAACCGGAATGAAATCTTTACAAACTCACCTGCAAGGAACTCATCAATCTGACTTTCATCGATTGTCTGCTGCAGATCTATCAGATCTGCACTTGGCGGACTAATATCAATTACCTTGTTCAGCATTGAAGATAATGATGTTGCCGCCGAACCCATCATCTGATTCATTGCTTCGCTGATCGCACTCAGATGAAGTTCTCCAAGTTCTCCATCCGTATTTGTTCCATCACCGCCCATCATCAGGTCAGTGATAACTTTTACATCATGTTCTTTTAAAACAAGAATATTGCTTCCATCTAATCCCACGGTATACGCAATTCGTATAAATACACATGGCTTTTCATATGCGTCACATATATCACTCCAGTTTGCAAACGCAACCACTGGGGTGGAAATCTCAACCTTACGGTTTACCAGTGAAAACAGTGTAGTTGCCGCTGTTCCCATACTGATATTCGAGATCTCACCGATCGCATCTTTTTCCTGTTCTGTCAATGTATTTTCCGGATTTTCATCTGTACCTGAAGGATTGTTCAGTAAAGCATTGATTTCTTCCTGTGACATCGTTCCATCCATCTTACTGCTCCTCCCTAATCACTGATGTAATTCTTACTGCATAGTCATCACCGGTTTCTCCCGGCAGAGCAGTAAATTTTTTTATACTTCCAACAAAGACACTCAGTTCCTGATCAACCTTCGTATCCAGCCGGATAATATCTCCTACCTGCAGTCCCAAAAAATCATTTACTGAAATGGAACTGTTACCAAGTACAGCTTTGATCGGCATTGGTGCTTTTGAAATAAGTGCCTCGATCGTTTCTGTATACTGTTGTTCATCTTTTTCCTGCAGACTCGAATACCAGTATTTGGTATTCAGTTTGTCCATAATACTCTCTAAAGTCAGATATGGAAGGCATACATTCAGTAATCCCTCCACATCGCCAATCTTAACATTGAGCGTTACCAGAGCTATCATCTCCGTCGGCGATATAATCTGTGCGAACTGCGAATTCGTCTCAATACGCTCTAACCGGGGTTCTAACTCACATACATTCTCCCACGGCTCCACTAAAAGATCTACTGCCACATTAAATATCCGCTCAATGATCAGCAATTCTATCTCCGAGAAATCCCTCGGTTTATCCAGAGGCACTCCCTTTCCACCTAACATTCTGTCTACTACAACATATCCAAGATTTTGTGCCATCTCAATGACAATGCTTCCATTCAATGGAGATGCATTTACAATTCCAAGTAATACAGGATTCGATAACGCATTTGAAAATTCTGAATATGTAACTGCTTCTGAGTTCATCACCTCAACCTGAACATTTTTCCGTAAATAAACAGGAAGATTGGTTGACAAGAGTCTTCCGTAATGTTCAAAGATAATCTCCAGCGTTCGCAGATGTTCCTTTGAAAACTTTGCAGGACGGGCAAAATCATAATTTTTGACCTGTTTTTTATCTTCATCTTTCATTTCATCTACATCAAGTTCACCACTGCTTAACGCTTTGAGCAAACTATCTATCTCATTTTGAGATAAGACTTCACCCATTCTTTCTCACCACCTAACACAATATTTGGGTCTATTCCGTCTGAACGCTTGAGAAGTTTACACCAACGATGAAGTCTGAACCTCCAAACATATCCTGCATTGATTTTAATATATCGTCTTTTACATTCTGATAGCCATTTGCATCAAACTCATCTAATGTATATCCATTTACGATCGTGTTGATCTCACTCTGGATAATTGTTTCTTTTGCAGCAAGCCCTTCCGATCCCCCATAAGTCTTATATCCGTCACTCTTGGTATTCAAAGACAGACTGACTGAAAATACAGCATAGTGTTGTTTGCCATCATCGCTCTGTTTTAAATTCACGGTAAATCCATCGGTAATCTTATAAGTTTCAATGTCTTCGATTGGCACTTCCGGTGTGGCCGGCGTATTTTCTCCACTCTGAAGTTCCAGATTAATAGCAGAGCATACCTGATCGATCAGCTGATTCGATTTTTTTGTCTGCGGAATAATCGTGAACACAAGAATTGCAGTTAAAATAAGATTTGCTAAAACCAGTGCCAGAATAATTACGGTTATCAAATTCTTTTTCATAATGCTACCTTCCTGTTCAATTAAAATCTGAACTATAAGAATTATATATTTTTATAATAACGCGGCGGTTTCTTGCTCTTCCCTCCTGCGTTGTATTATCTGCAACAGGTACATACTCACCTCTTCCAGATGCCTTCAAATGTGCGGGCTCCACTGTTGTAATATCTCTTAGATAATCTGTAACCGCCCGTGCCCTGTAAAATGAAAGCACATCATTATCTTCATATTTTGCAGAATGAATCGGCACGTTATCCGTGTGTCCCTCTACTTCTATGATATTATCCTGATAAGGTTCGATCAGCTTACCCAGCTTATCAATCAGCGGATACGCCTCTGATCGGATTTCAGCATGCCCGGAGTCAAACAAAAGAGCTCCATTCATATTGAGCATGACATACTGTGCATTGAAATCAACTTCCACCTGATCCTGGATTCCATATCTTGCAATGGCATCCTCCAGCTGTTCAGACATTTTTTCTGATTCTTCCAGTGCCTGTTCTTTATATTCTTCCACTACATCATTCTCTTCGTCTGTTTCCTGATCCGTTTCAGAGTTCGCTTTGTCTTTATAATAAGAATCTAACATTTCAAGCTGGCTCACACCGGATGATATCAGAGTTCCATCTCCAATAGAAGATCCTCCATTGGGAAGAATACTAAATGTATTCTGAAAGGAAGCCACCATTTTTTCAAACTTTTCTGCATCTACCGTTGACATAGAGAATAACAATACAAAGAAACATAACAGTAGGTTCATCAGATCTGCAAATGTATTCATCCATGCCGGTGATCCTTTTGGTTCATCAGGCTTTCTTTTCACTATTCTTCACCTCCAGCCTCGCTTTCCTGCGCTGTATTACGCGCCGAAGGTGCAAGGAATGATTTCAGTTTTTCTTCTATAACACGTGGATTTTCTCCTGCCTGGATCGACAGAATACCTTCCACGGAAATTTCCTTCATCATCATTTCATTATCATTATTCAGTTTTAACTTACCTGCAATCGGGTTACATAACCAGTTTGCAAGTAATGAACCATACAATGTTGTAACAAGCGCCGTTGCCATCGCCGGTCCGATTGTGGATGCATCTTCCATGTTCTTCAACATGAGGATCAATCCAATCAGTGTACCGATCATACCCCAGGCAGGACCTAATTCAGCCCATTTCTCCCAGACAGCAATTTTAGCTTTATGTCTGCTCTCAACGCAGGCTAAGTCAGTCTCCATGATTCCTCTTACCAGTTCCGGATCTGTACCATCTACAACAAGCATAATTCCTTTTTTCAGAAAATCATCTTCAATCCCGTTTGCTGCTTCTTCCAATGCCAGAAGTCCTTCTTTTCTCGCAGTATTCGACAGTGAGATAATCTGGTTGATGACAACTGCCGGATCCTGAACCTCATCCTTAAAAATCAGCTTTATTGACTTTATACCATTGATAAAATCTGCCAATTTAAAAGATGCGAGCGTACCTGCAATGGAACCTCCTATTGTAATAATGAATGATGCCGTATCCCACATGGAGTGTAAACTTGCAACACCTCCGTTGGAAAGTACACCAAACACAAACATTACAACGCCTAATAACATACCTACTATTGATGCTATATCCACTTTTTCCACCTACCATCCTTGATTTTTCAGATTATAAAATCCCATCCGTGGGACTTATTCTTCTCTTAAAAGGCCATTTGTAAAAATATCCCTTTTGTATGATTTTACTAAATTTTTGACCTCTTGTCTACTTTCTTTTACAATAAACTTTTTACCTGTTGTAAGAGAAATAACTGTATCCGGGGTCTCCTCCACCGTTTCAATCAGATCCGAATTGATTAATACTGTTGTTCCATTCAATCGTGTCACTTCGATCATAAAGTAATCATTCCTCCATTATTAATCAACAGTTTTTATTGTGACCGGTCCATTTTAAAACCGGCCACAATGTTCAGTATAACATATGTAACTGTCTGTGTAAAACATGTTTCGACATTTCAGAACAGGTTTTACCTAAATATTATATTTTTTTACATTACATTAACGTTTCAGGTTAACCAGTTCCTCTAACAGTGTATCGGATGTTGTGATGATACGGGAGTTTGCCTGGAAACCACGCTGTGTGATGATCATCTGTGTAAACTCTGTAGATAAATCTACGTTAGACATCTCAAGTTCTCCGGATGTCATAGAACTTCCGTCTGCGGATATCTCTACACCGATTCCATCAAACTCACCGGAGTTTAATGTTGTACGGTAGCAGTTCTCTCCTACTTTTTCAAGACCGGATGCATTTGCGAACTGTGCTACTGCGATCTGTCCGAGGGTTTCTGTATTACCATTATCATAAGTACCTGTGATAAGACCATTGTTGTCGATGGAAATACCGATCATGGCACCTAATTTCTTTCCTTTTCCTGTCACACCATCATCTATAGATCCTGTAGACATAACCGCTGTAGATTTACCACCGTTGTCTGCATCTTTCAGTCCCGAAAAATCAATGGTAATATCATCAAACTGGGTCGGATTATTTCCCAGCTTACTCATATTAAGTGTAACAGAATTTGTCTTATTGTTGGATGTTCTTGCTCCAACACCTGTAAACGTACCATCTTTTGTGCTGAAGTCGATCGCGTAATCAGTTACATCTCCGGAAATCGTCAGTGTTCCTTTTGCGATTGCAGCCTTTGCCTGACCGCCTCCAATCTTTGAAACCATTGCATCTGAAATTCCGTATACCTGTTTGAGGCTGTAGGTCTTACCTGCCTGATCTTCAAATGCTGTACCGTTCCATGTAATTTCTGTACCATTTGCATCACTTCCTACATAGAATTTATCTTTAGCAGAATCATAGTAATAACCACTCTGAACCTGGCTGTATGTTCCAAGTGTAGCATTCGTTGTTTTTGCTCCAAATATATCACTCAGATCAACTTTGCTGGTTTCCGGATCATAGAATGTTGTTCCATCGCTGTTCAAGATTTTTTCCAGTTCCACCGTATATTTTCCATCTGTTCCGGTAGATTTCATTGCAAAACGCGCTGTATAGGAATAACCGAGATTATCAAAAAAAGTCAGTGTTTTGACAAGTCCGTTGTCTGACAATACATCCTTATCATTTTTATCAATAATACCGGAAACATTTGCCTGTGTGGTTGCCTCCGGAGGAGATGTCAGGTTGGATGTCTGCATGACACGAAGTGCAGATACGGTATCCTTCTTGATATTTCCTGTTGTCGGATCTACCTGCCATCCCATAACTGTATAACCGGTGGATGTCATACATAAGTTACCGGCACCATCTACATAGAAAGAACCGGCTCTGGTAAACAGGTTCTCAGAACCGTTGTTAACTACAAAAAAGTTTGTCGTAGACTGGTCTGATAAACGGATATCGAATGCACGTCCGGTTGTTTCAGCCGCACCGGAAGTTGTGATGCTTAAGTTTGTTGCACCGGTCGTAACACCAAGACCGATCTGTTTTGCATTCACACCACCGGTACCTGTTGCTGCGTTCGCACCGGATGCATTGCTTGTCATCTGATATAAAACATCCTGAAATACGACTGAGGATGATTTAAAAGCTACTGTGTTTACGTTGGCGATATTGTTACCAATAACGTCCATTTTTGTCTGATGTGTCTTAAGACCTGACACAGCAGAGTACATTGATCTCATCATAGTTGAAATTGACCTCCTAAGTTCTTTTGTGCTGCCTTCCCTTCTGTCATTCCGGGAATCTAGCCTCCATTTCGGTCCGGCTACGTGATCACAGCACCATCAATATTGGTATAAATATTATCATCGGACTCTGTCCGGTCCATTGCTGTAACGACTGTCCTGTTCGGAACATTTACGATAAAAGCGAGTGAATCAACAATTACTAACGATTCTCTGATTCCCTTTTCACCAGCCTTAAAAACGCCTGTCTCAAGTCGTTCATTCTGCTCTTTAGACAAATTGATATTACGATCCATCAGGCGCATCGTGGCATGCTTGGAAAATTTAAGTGTCCCACCTGCTTTTGCATCCTGCTTCTGCTTTAAAATATCTTCAAAGGAGACACCGCTCGAAGTTACCGCATCCGTGCTTTTCCGAGTCAGATACTGGTCAGTTACCTGCTCAATGGAAGCAAACTGGTTACTGATCTTATTCATAATCGCATTTCCCTTCTGTCAGATATCAGGTTTTATCTGTACCTGTCGTTGTGTCTGTATCCGTTTTTGTATCTGTTCCTGTTGTCGTATCTGTTGTTGTACCTGTCGATGATGAAGTACTTTTATACCAGTCTTTTCCTGCAAGTTTTTCCATCTGTGCAAGCAGTTCCTGATATTTTTTCAAAGTATCTGTATCGATCTTTGACTGCTGATAAGAATTCAGATTATCGTAATATGTCTTTAAATTCTTGACATCATCCTTGTCACTTAATGTAAGCTGTGCTGCGGATGGCAATTTAGCAACCGCTGCTGCAAACGTCTTAGCAAGTGTCTCTGCCTCCATGTATTCGGTATCTGCAACCTGATATACATCAGAAAGTGAATATAACACCCCATTTACACAGATCTTCTGCTCACCGTTTTCTTTCTGTACATAATCAACAAATCCCTCTGTTGCTGTTGTTTCTCCAGTCGAAGATGTTGTCTTGATAATAACATATTTTCCAACAAGTGCATTTGCATTGCTGCTCTCGATTGTACTCTGCATACCAAGTGTTGCTTCCATCTGTGAAAATGTAGCAAGCTGTGCAACATACTCCGTATTGCTGGTAGGCTCTAACGGATCCTGATACTGCATCTCTGCACATAACAGCTGTAAGAACTGGTCATAGCCAAGGTCATTGCTGGTATCCGATTTGCTTGTAGTACTGGTATCCTTTGGTATTTTTCCGTCTACAACGGGCTGAATTAATGCCATTTTTTTCTCCTTTCTTTTGTTTTAAGCAGTATAATCTACGGAATTACCGTGATCTGCCATAATCTGCGCCACAAGGGCTTCTTCCTCACTCATGACTCCGGAGAGTTCATCTAACTCATCTAAGTTGATTCTTCTAGTCTTTGGCGAAGCTTTTTCCTGCTCCTCTGCCTGTCTCTCTTCCTGTTTTGCATTCTGCTCTAAGTTTTTTTCAAACTCATGGCTTCCAACCGTAACTTCTACGGCATCCACCTTCACACCTGCCTGGTTCATACTCTGTTTGAGTTCTGCCATCTGCGCTTCTAACGCTTCTTTTACCAGTTCGTTCTGTGTCATAATATGAGCAGATACATTTCCTTCCTTGGTCGTTACTTCGATATAAATCTTGCCAAGGTGTTCCGGGTTCAACTGCATCTCCATCGTCGTCTGTGCTTCACGGACAGTGATTTTTGTAAATTCTGTTACCTGACGGATCAGATCTAAAGTGTCAAGCTGTCTTGAAAATTCCGGCACATTTTCCGGTGTTTTTACTGCTGCCGGATCTGCCACATGTTCCTGATTCACAAATGCTGTCTGACCCGATGCATTCCCAGATTCATTTTTACTGCCTGTCTGCTGTCCCTTATCTGACTCTGTCTTTACATCCGGTTCTTCTGTTTTCTCCGGCATCAGACCATCATTCACGTCATCGGTATCCTTCACATTATCTGCGACTTCTTTCTGCAGAACAATGTTGTCCTCCGGCTTCTGTGTTTCCACTTCATCTGCATTTAAAACTGTCTGTACTGTTTTATCATCTTTTGCATCTGAAATCATCTGCTCCGGCACAGCATCTGCTGCCGTCTGTACTGCGTTGTCATTTTCCGGCACCTGAATATCCGCCGATAACTGCTCTGCATTCACATTTGTGTCTGTTGCAGCAGCCATCTCAGTAAACATCTGCGGTGTCATTCCAAGTTCATCTAACAGGTTCTGTGACAACTCTCCAATTTCATTTACAATTTCCATAAATGAACTGTTGCACAGCAGTTCTCCAACATTTTCACATCCTGTGAGTTCAGCTGTAAGCTGCGCAAGCTGATTCGGCTGTATCAGATCTGCAACAGTAAGTCCTAACTTCTGCATGGCATCTGCGATTTCTTCATCTGTCACACCAAGTTTATCTTTCAAAACCTGTCTCACATCCTCATCAAATGCAGCTAACTTTTCATCCGCATTTTCTGATTGAATGTCCGTTTTGCCTGCTGAATTATCTTTTATACTGCCCGCAGCATTCTGATAACGTTCATAATCATCTGCCACACTACTGTTTCCGGTTACAGCTGCCACATCCTGTCTGCTGTTCTGTCCACCATAATTGTAACCGCCTCCAACCTGGGTTGTCATCTGGCTCATCACTTCTGCAAACTGAACTTTCAGATCGCCTTCTTTTGTTCCGGTCAGTGTCTGGCCGCCCTGTCCTATGGACATAATTCCAGCCACTTCTGAAACGCGCGTGCTTCCCATGTTTCTTCCTCCTTTCCCTTTCGCTGCATGTACTGCCGCTTAATGATCTATTCTGAAGGTTTCATGATCTCTGTTACCTTTGCAGCGGTATCAGAAGTCATTTTACCAAGAATAGCAGCTCTTGAATCTGCATCCATACCATCTAAAATCTGTGCAACCAGTTTCAGGTTGTCTGTCATGGTATCAAAAATTGCTGCTGCCTCTTTTGGCTTCATGGATGAATATGTTTTGATGTAATCATCAAGCTGCTCATCCTCTGCCGTCTGTGCCACTACCTGCTTATACAGTACTTCTGCATTTGCAGGATCGATGCTTTCGTAATATTTCTTATATTCCTCAATATCCGGGGCTACATCAGAAAAGACAACATCCTCATAGAAGCTCTGCTTTTCCTTTTCAAATTCTGCCTCGTTTTCCTTATATTGCTGTAATTCCTGTGATTGAGCTTCTAACTGGCTGATATAATCCGCATTTGCAGACGATGCATTCTGTGCATCTGCCAGTTCTTTTTCAAGTTCTTTAATGCGCTCAACCGCATCTGCCATCGTATCATACGCATAAGCACTGTCCTCTGTTGAAACCTGTTCCACCGCATCATCCGGTAAAATCTTATTTACATAAGGGACATCTTTCAGGATCGGTGCAAGCACGCCTGATCCAAATCCTCCAACATCCCATTTAATCAGAAGGGCAATAATTGCAAACCATACAACTATGATCAGAAGGGAAACAAAAAATACCGCAACTTTGCTGCCGCCGCTTTCTTCTTCAAGTTCATCGCTCTCTGCTGCATGCTGTGCTTTCTTCTGCTTTGCCTCTTCTTTTTTTCTTTGTTTTTCTTCAGCTTTTTTATCTACAACTTCTTCTTTTTCTTCTGCCATATTTTCCTCCTGTCCGCTCAAACTGCCTAACTACGCTGTCCATTATCGTGATAGGTATAACTGACAAGCTCATCTATTTCTTTTGACTCTTCATGTAAAAGTTCCTGTTTAAACTCCTCAAAAGCTTTTTCTTTCAGTTTTTCATGTGTCTTGCGTTCAACCATTGCTTCATTCAACTGTTTTCTCGCCAATTCAACATCACGTTCTGCAGCATGTACATTCATCATCTGGCTGCGCTGTTTGCTTTTTAAGACGTCAATCGCCTTCCTGCATTCACGAATTTCCAAAACATTAATACTGCCACTCACCAATTCTCTTGCTTTTGATTCATAACCGGCTCTCCGGATCAGGATATCCTGAAGTTTCTGTTGTTCTGCCGCAAGTTTTGCATTCGCCATACCATAGGCTGTCTTTGCCTGATTTTCCATTTTTTCTTTGATATCAAGAATGTTCTGCATTCTGTATCTGAACTTTGCCATACCAGAAACCTTTCTTAGTTTTCAAACAGTTTTCGCAGCAGGTCAATCTCTTCGTTGAATTCAAATTTTTCATCGGTCTTTTGCATCAGGAACTCATTTACCGCTTGAATTTTTTGAATTGCATAATCAATTTCACGATTGGTTCCATTTTTATATGCCCCGATATTAATCAGGTCTTCTGCCTCATTATAAGTAGCCATAACATTTCTTAATTTTCCGGCAAGCTCTTTATGCTCACTTGTAGCAATCGAACTCATAACACGGGAAATACTCTGTAATACATCAATTGCAGGATAATGATTCTTTTGTCCTAATTTTCTGGATAACATAATATGTCCATCCAGAATACTTCTCGCCGTATCTGTGATTGGTTCATTCATATCATCACCATCTACAAGCACGGTGTAAAGTCCGGTAATAGATCCCTTATCCGAAGTTCCTGCACGTTCCAGAAGTTTAGGCATTTCTGAATACACACTTGGTGGATATCCTCTTGTTACCGGTGGCTCTCCGGATGCCAACCCAATCTCCCGCTGTGCCATAGAAAATCGTGTCAGTGAATCCATCATCAGCAACACATCTTTCCCCTGATCTCTAAAGTATTCAGCAATAGCTGTTGCTGTTTTTGCAGCTTTATTTCTTATCAATGCAGGTTTATCGGATGTCGCAACAATAACCACGGAGCGTTTCATGCCTTCTTCACCAAGATCGCGTTCCACAAACTCTCTTACTTCTCTTCCACGCTCGCCAATCAATGCAATCACGTTGATATCCGCTTTTGTATTTCTCGCAAACATACCAAGTAATGTACTTTTTCCAACACCGGATCCGGCGAAAATACCGATTCTCTGTCCTTTTCCTACTGTAATCAGACCATCTACTGCTTTCACACCCAAAGGTAGTACTTCATCAATAATTTTTCTTGCCATCGGATCTGGTGGCAATGCTTCAACCGGATAATCATACGGAAGTAATAATTCTTCCACATCGGTTGGCCGTCCTATTCCATCTAATGTATGACCTAACAGTTCTTCTCCAACTTTTACCGTCAGAGGATGTCCTGTATTTTCTACAATACATCCAACACCAATTCCTTCTACGCTTTCAAACGGCATCAGGAGTAAATGTTTATCACGGAAACCGACGACTTCAGCCATCGTTGAAATATTTTGTTCCCGATCGATAATGATACGGCACAGATCATTCAGTTTTGCATTTGGTCCTACAGATTCAATTGTAAGACCGACAATCTTTGTCACCTTGCCTAAACGGTTAAAATACGTCTTATCGGCAAGCTGAAGATATTTATCAAATGTACCCATTCTGCCGCCTCACCTCTATGAGCATAATGCTTTGATATCCTTCATCAGATTATCAAGCTGTACGTCTACACCACAGTCAAATATTCCTGCGTCAGTCTCTATGGTGCACGCATTTTCATTCAGTGTATAATCAGGAACAATTTCAAGTTCTATGTCATGTCCGACATAATCTAATATTTCATCTTTATGCTTTTCTAAAAATGACACATTGTCTCCTGCAACCTTAATCCGGAAATGCTTTTCATCTTCGATATTTGCGATAGCATTATCGATCAGATGAAGCAGGATTTCTTTCTTATCATCAAACTGGATATGAAAAACCTTATTAAAAACATTTAATATCACATCTACCAGTTCTTTTTCCATGTTTTTTTGTTTTTCCTGATAAGAATTCTGCAACTGTATTTTTTTCTGCTGTTGTTCCTGTTCTAACTGCTGTTTTTTCTGGTTATACTCCTGTTCTAATGTATTCTGTCCTTCCAGATAACCCTGTTTTTTTGCTTCATCACGGATAGCTTCCGCTTCCTGTCTTGCATCATCAATCAGCACATCTGCCTGTGCTCTTGCCTGCGAAAGTATCTGCTCCGCTTTTTCATTCACAGCAATCATATCCTGTTCCGGTTCTTCTACAGGGATTACATTCTCTGTTTTGTCAGTAATAATCCCCTCCGCAAATCCATCCGGTCCTACAGGCCGGTCTTGTTTTACCATCTGTTGTTTCAGGAACTCCTGTATATGATCATTTGAATCGATCACCCTTGTATTCTGACTCTCTGTATGCACGAACCACGGTTTATAAAGATTAGACAACGATCTCGTCACCTCCGCCTCTGGAGATTACAATCTCTCCAGAATCCTCTAATTTACGAATGACACTGACAACTTTCTGCTGAGCCTCCTCAACATCTTTCATACGGACAGGTCCCATAAACTCCATATCCTCTTTGATCATTGCAGCCAGTCGTTTTGAAAGATTCTTAAAGATAACGTTCTGTACTTCTTCGTTTGCAGCCTTTAAGGCAACTCCAAGGTCAGCATTATCGACATCACGAAGCACTCTCTGGATTGCACGGTCGTCAAGCAGCAGAATATCTTCGAATACGAACATCTTCTTGCGGATCTCGTCTGCCAACTCTGGTTCTTCGATCTCCAAAGACTCCATAATATGTTTTTCTGTCGTACGGTCTACCGTATTTAAAATGTTTACGATGGCATCCACACCGCCAACAATGGTGTAATCCTGGTTGACAAGGGAAGAAAGTTTCTTTTCTAACACACGCTCTACCTCTTTGATCACATCCGGAGATGTACGATCCATCATTGCAATACGTTTTGCAACATCTGCCTGTTTTTCCGGCGGAAGTGCTCCAATCACAAGTGCAGCCTGGGCTGATGTCAGATACGACAAGATCATTGCGATTGTCTGTGGATGTTCATCCTGAATAAAGTTCAATAACTGGCTTGGATCTGTTTTTCGAACAAATTCAAATGGACGTACCTGCAGGGACGCTGTAAGTTTTGTGATAACTTCCTTTGCCCTGTCCTCACCAAGAGCCTTATCCAGCAGCTCTTTTGCATATCCAATACCGCCTTCTGCAATATACTGCTGTGCCAAACAGATCTGATAAAATTCATTTAAAACATCTTCCTTAACCTGTGGTGAAACACTTCTGGTGTTCGCGATCTCAAGTGTCAGTTCTTCAATTTCATCTTCTTTTAAATGCTTAAAGATATCTGCAGACCGCTCCGGTCCCAAAGCAATCAAAAGGATTGCTGCCTTTTGTATTCCAGTATAATCTTGTGTGTTCGTTGCCATACCTTATTCCCACTCCTCGTTCAGCCAGTTGCGCAATAATGATGCTGCCGCTTCTGGATTGTCTTCCACAAATTTTTCAATCAGGATACGTGTCTCAGACTTCTCATTATATCCAATATCCTGCATTTCTTCCTGGCTTTCTTTTGTTGACTCAAGCAGGCTTTCAACAGAAAGCTCCGGTTCGATCTCTGCCACTTTCTCTTTTCTGGTACTGCGGAACACCACATAGCCTAAAAGAAGAAGGATCAATACTACAAGTACGATCTGCAAATAATCAGAAGCACTTCTTCCACCGGAAGAATACTGGAAAACCGGTTCTTCCTGTGCAATGATGGTAATCTTGTCTGTTGGGATTCCTGTTGCATTTGAAATCATCGTGATATATTCCTGATCAACCGTAATCGGTGTCGGATCACTGTTTGCTGCAACATACTCATCAAATGTCATGTTATCGAGTGCTCCGGATGCACGCAATGTATCTTCATCGTAAATGCGGTATTTCGTTGCTACCAGAGAAACGGAAGAGTCTGCATAATTAACAGTTCCGCCATTTGATGACTTTTTCGTTACCTTTTCATTGTTCTGGTAGTTTGTGGTTGTATCTGTAACAGTACTGTGTGTGTAATTGTTATCTTCAATCACATAAGACGTATCATCATTCGAATCTGTTCCAGGTGTTGCAGCTGCACCACCTTCTGATTCTGATTCGTATTCACTCTTACTGCCAACCATACCATTCGTCTGTCCGTCCGGTGCATAATATTCATGCGTTGCTTCTTCTGACGTATCGAAATCCATCACAAGTTCCGGTGCCACTTCCACATGGTCAAACAAAGAAGAACCCACCATAACATCTTTCACTTTACTCTTTACCAGGTTTTCTGCTTTTGATTTTACAGAGAGCTGGCTGTTTGCAGTTCCCACATTGGTATCAGAAGAGTCTCCTGAGAATAAGACATTCGAGTTAGAATCTAAAATCTGAATATTATCTGTATTTTTATTTCCAAGCTGTGTTGCTATGTATTTTGCAAGACCTGCTGCCTGATCCTCATCCATATCTCCGTTTAAAGTAAGAATCACTGCTGCATAGGAATCCTGATCTTTTGCAAGAATTGTTCCATCATCATTTGGAATATCGAGTGTTACAGAAGCACTTTCAACATTTGACAGGGTTTCCAACTGTTCAGCAAAATATTTCTGCAGATAAACTTTGTATTTCTTTGTCTTGTCTGCCTCTGTCGAACTGAATCCACCATCAAAAACATTATCAATGGATGCGCCCTGGCTCGGTATATCATTTTTTCCGAGCAGAATCGAAGCAGCCGCCTCATCTTTTGCATCTACATAAAAGATCAGTCCATCCTGAGACATCTGATAAGAAATGCTCTCGCCATCCAGAAGATCCTTCACTGTACCTGCCTCTGCTGTTGTCTGACACTCGTGCAGTGTAACCATATTGGGTTTACTGACAACCGCTGCCAGTATTGCCAGCGCAACAATGATCACTGCGACAATGCTGATCAATAACGCTTTCTGCTTTGTATTAAACTTTTTCCACCATTCTGTAATCTTATTTAATATGTTTTGCACCTGTTCCGGCATGTTATCTGACTCCATTCATTAAATTTGCATATTCATGATTTCTTTATATGCATCCAGCATTTTATCCCTTACCGCTGTTGTATACTGAAGTGCTGTAAGTGCTTTCTTTGCCGCAATCTGCATATCATGCGGATTATCTGCCTTTCCAAGGGCAAATTCTATCTGGGCCGCTTCTGCATCATTCTGTAAATCGCTCGTTTCTGACAATACATTCATCGCCGAATCAAGCACCGACTGAAAGCTGTCATCCGAAGTATTTACAAGTCTGTTCTGTTCCGCCACCTTTTCAATATAATCTGATGTGATCCCTGTTAATGAAGTAATATCCATTTACCGTCATTCCTTTCCTTACTTACTGATATTCAGTGCAGCCTGCACCATACTTTTCGTCGCGTCAAATGCTGTTGTATTTGCTTCATATGCTCTTGTTGCATCAATCAGGTTTGTCATTTCAGTTACCGTATTCACATTCGGGTATGTAACATATCCATTTTCGTCTGCATCCGGATGAGACGGATCATAAACCATACGCATCTCTGTCTCATCATCCTCTTTTACAGATGTCACCTTCACGCCATTTCCAACCACTCTCGCTCTTGCAGTCTCATAATACTGTGAAAAAGGTGTTTCTGTCTTTTCTGCAAATGTAACGATCTTTCTCCGATATGGTGTACCGTCTTCCGTCCTCGTTGTACTTATATTTGCAATATTCTGTGCGATCGTGTCCATACGAAAGCGTTCTGCTGTCATTCCACTTGCGCTGATATCAAATGCCTGAAATAATCCCATATACTTTCCATCCTTTGTTCCATTTTCAATCTTTTATCCGTGGCAGTCAAATGTTCGTAAAAGTATGTATTCTATTACTTTAGAACCGTCTGCATTCTCGAAAAATTATTTGTTATCGCCGTTGTCAAAAGCTGATATCTCAGTGATTCAGAAGCCAGCTCCGCATTTTCTGTGTTTTCATCCACATTATTGCGGTCAAGTCGATAAGAATAATTTGCCGCATCTGTATAAGATGTCGTTGTAAGTTTCCCCAGATCCTGATTCAGCTCCCTCACCTTTTTATCAAGGCTGCTGTATTTTGTCTTGCCAAGTGCTTTCTGCAATACGGACTCAAAGTCAACATCCTGTCTCTTGTATCCAGGTGTGTCTATATTTGCAATATTATTGGTTATCACATTCTCACGCATCCAGCTTGCATCAGCCGCTTTATCAAGTATATTTGTATAGTCAAATACATTTGTCGTAAACATACTGTTGCTCCTTTCATGCACTATTTTCTATATTATTCTATTTTATTATAAAATATCTCAAAAAAAACACAAGAGTTTTTTATTTTTTTTCGTAGTTTTTTCCCGTATTTTGTATTATTTTATGATTTGGTGTACTACAATTTGTCCTTATCTTTCATATTTCTCTCTTTTTCGACATTTTCTGCGTTTTTGCGCACATCTTCTTCAGATGAAACACCAGCGTTTCCGCAAAAACATCCCCGAAAATGAAAATTTCTCAAGAAGATTTTTATCTTATCATTCGATTTTTCAAATTTAGGGATGCGAAACAGCAGGTTTCATACAACGAATGGCATTCATCTGTATTCTTTCCACTTTCAGGTGTACGACTCAAAAAGGAATCCGCTATGTTTAACAAATAACATAACAAATTCCTTTTTGTTTTAACTATTCTTATGATTCTCTTTCTTTATTTTGTCCAGTTCATCAAACACAACATCATTTAATACTTTGATGTATGTTCCTTTCATTCCTGAAGATCTTGATTCGATCACACCTGCGCTTTCAAATTTCCGTAGTGCATTTACGATTACAGATCTTGTAATCCCAACACGGTCTGCAATCTTGCTCGCAACAAGGATCCCTTCCTTGCCATCCATCTCATCAAAAATATGTGTGATTGCCTCTAATTCTGAAAAAGACAATGTACTGATCGCAGATTTTACAATCTGTACTTTTCTTGTCTCTTCTGCATTTTCTTCATTTACAGAACGCATCATTTCAAGTCCGACCACCGTTGTTCCATATTCACTCAGTATAATGTCATCTATATCATATTGACGGTTCTCGCGATATACAAATAATGTTCCCAGTCGTTCTCCCGCAATATCAATCGGTGTGATGATTGCTGTATATTTTTTTACATCATCCACAAATCCAAGTGTTTCAAGATTCACATTTTCTTTTGTGGACAGGATTCCAAGCAAACGTTCATTTAAAAGCGGGTCGATAAAACCTCCTACCTCGTCCACAATCAATTCATTGATCTCTTCCACACCCTGAAGTACTCCTGTTCCAAGTACTTTTCCTTTTTTACTGATGACCAGAATATTTGATTCCAGTATTTCTTTTAATACATCACATATATCATTAAATACCACTTTGGAAGAATTATTATTGTGAAGCAATTTATTGATTTTTCTTGTTTTATCTAACAACTGAACACTCATAATACGTGCCTCCTGACTACATATATGTCTTTCATGATATCTTATATTTTATCACGTTAATTCTGAAAATTCAATATTCTAATATATTTTCCATAAAATTATTTCATTATTCGGAATCTTTTTCAACATTTTTACGATCTGTCACATAACCGCATTGTTCATCTGCACATACAATTTTGTTTCCTTTAATCACCATATAACCGCCACATTTTGGACATTTCTCTGCAACAGGCCTTGACCAGCTCATAAAATCGCATTCTGGATTATCCTCACACCCGAAATATTTTCTGCCTTTTTTCGTTTTGCGGAGTACAACCTCCTTGCCGCATTTCGGACATGTAACCCCGATTTTTTCAAGATAAGGTTTTGTATTCCGGCATTCCGGAAATCCCGGGCACGCAAGGAATTTACCATGCGGCCCATATTTTACTACCATGTTCCTGCCACAGACATCACAGATAACATCTGTCACTTCATCTTCTATTTTTACTTTTTCCAGATCTTTCTGTGCCGCTTTTACCGCCTCATCAAGATCCGGATAGAAATTACGCACCACTGTTTTCCAGTTTACATTGCCTTCCTCAACTCCATCCAGCAGCGATTCCATATTTGCAGTAAAATGTTCATCTACAATACTTGGAAATGATTCTTTCATAATCTGATTTACCACTTCTCCAAGTTCTGTCACATATAAATTTTTCGCTTCCTTGACAATATAACGTCTGCCGAGCAATGTTGTGATGGTAGGAGAATAGGTACTAGGACGTCCAATTCCCAGTTCCTCCAATGTTTTTACCAGAGATGCCTCTGTATAATGTGCCGGCGGCTGTGTAAAATGCTGTTTTTCATCAAACTCTTTTAAATTAAGCACTGTATTCTCATCAATAGAACCTACCAGAACATTATTCTCTGCTTTTTCATCGTCATCACTTGTATACACCGACATAAATCCGTCAAATGCGATTTTCGATGCAGACACTGTAAACCGGTATTCTCCTGCTCCGATCTTTACGTTCGTTGTCTCGTAAACTGCCTGCGCCATTCTGCTTGCCGTAAAACGTTTCCAGATCAACTGGTAAAGGCGGAACTGATCACGCGACAATGACTCTTTTACCATGACCGGAGTACGGTTAATATCAGATGGGCGGATTGCCTCATGTGCATCCTGTATTTTGGCACCATTCTTTTTCGTCGTTTTTTCGCCTGCGATATAGTTTTCACCATAATTTCCGGCAATATATTCCCGCGCCTGTGCATCTGCCTCTTCCGAAATACGAACAGAATCCGTTCTTAAGTAAGTGATAAGACCAACTGTTCCCTGTCCTTTGACATCAACACCTTCGTATAACTGCTGTGCAATCCGCATAGTCTTTGAAATTGGGAAATTAAGTGCCTTAGATGCTTCCTGCTGCAGCGTACTGGTTGTAAATGGCAATGGGGCCTTTTTCACACGTTCTCCTTTTTTTACTTCTAAAACATGAAACTCCTCTTTCTGCATCTCTGCCATGATGCGGTCTGCCTGCTCTTTACTGGAAATCGTAAGTTTTCCGTTCTCATCTCCATAAAATTTTGCGAGCAGTGTCTTTCTCTCTCCTTTTACAGATAATTCTGCATCCAGTGTCCAGTATTCTTCCGGGATAAATGCGTTAATTTCATCCTCACGGTCACAGATAATGCGAAGTGCAACAGACTGGACACGCCCGGCGCTAAGTCCTCTTTTTACTTTTGCCCACAGTAACGGACTGATCTCATATCCTACCAGACGATCCAGGATTCTTCTGGTCTGCTGTGCATCCACAAGATTCATATCAATCTTACGGGGTTCTTTTAAGGATGCTTTCACTGCATTCTGTGTAATCTCATTAAAAGTGATTCTCTGTGCATTTTTATCGTCTAATTTCAGTGCCTGGCTCAGATGCCATGAAATCGCCTCTCCCTCGCGGTCGGGGTCAGTTGCGAGATAAACTTTATCTGCTTTTTTTGCTTCCTTGCGCAGCTTTGCTAAAATATCTCCCTTTCCGCGAATCGTAATATATTTTGGTTCAAAATCATTCTCTATATCAATTCCCATCTGGCTTTTCGGCAGATCTCTCACATGTCCGTTTGATGCTACTACCTCATAATTTTTTCCCAGAAATTTTTTTATTGTCTTTACCTTTGCGGGCGACTCCACAATAACAAGATACTTTGCCATGCATCCATCTCCTTTTATTTCTGACAATAGACCAGTCCGCCATGCGCACAATCCCTATTGCGTCTGACAACAATCCTGTTCTTCTTATACGGATTGTCATATCTAACAATTTCTTTTAGATTTTTCTGATATAATAATTTTTAACCGTCTCGGTAATAAAACCTTTTTGCAGAAGTCTGGCAAGAATGTCCATCATTTCCGGCACTGATATACCAGTCTTCTTTAAAAGCTCCCCGACGTTTTTCGGTCGTAAACTTAGACAACTATACACCAGTCGCTCATCTTTTTCAAGTAATAAATTTTTCAAATTATCTTCTCCGGTATTTATCTCCCCCTGTAATTCGAGTTCTTTTAAAAATTCATCTACGTCAGAAATGATCCCGGCGCCCTGTCTTATCAGATTGTTACACCCCTCACTCAAAGCATCATACATACGCCCCGGCACCGCATAAATATCCTTTCCCTGTTCTAACGCATAATCCGCTGTAATAAGCGATCCGCTTTTTATTTTTGCCTCAACGATCACTACCACATCAGCAAGACCTGCAATGATCCTGTTTCTTGCCGGGAAAAGTGGCGCAGACGGATTTGTACCCGGTGGATATTCTGAAATGATCGCACCATTTTTTTCAAGTATCTCCTGATATATTCTGCTGTTTGACTTCGGATAACAAATATCTACCCCGCAGCCTAACACTGCGCATGTATATCCGTTTTTACGCAGTGCACCTGTATGTCCACTGCCATCAACCCCTGATGCCATGCCGCTTATAACCCACGCGTCAGATGCAGCAAGCCTTCCTGCGATCTTCTCTGCCACTGATCTGCCATAAGCGGAACAGCGGCGTGCCCCCACGATCGCCACTGTCTTATTATTCCACTCCTGTGGAATAGTCCCTTTTACATACAGACTGTACGGTGCATCCGGAATCGCGGTGAGACGTTGTGGAAATAGCTGTTCTTCTCTGGACAAAAAGAAAATTCCTCTTTCCGCCATGCTTTCGTACTCTGTATCATAATCTCTTTTTTTACTCTCCATAATCCCTGCAGCATGCTTTTCTTCCACCCCTGGTATCAGAAGAAGCTGTTTTTCTGTCAGTCCATAAACTTCCCGCGCACTTCCCGCTGCACCGATCAGTCTGTTTCTGGTGCGTATTCCAATTCCCGGTATATTAGAAAGCCAGTATGCATAATTGATCAATCCATCCCCTCCCAGAATTTTTTATCAATATTTCTGTAGCAAAGCGCCTCGTTTAAATGGCTCATTTTTATCTGTTCGCTTTCATCCATATCCGCCAGTGTACGCGCCACACGCAGTATCTTATGGTACGTGCGGGCAGTCAGATTCAATTTGTCATACATTTGTTCCATGTAAATTTCCTGTTTTTTGTCAAGTTTACAATATTCAAAAATCCGCGAAGACGGGATATGACTGTTAAAGCAAAAATTTTCTCCCCGATACCGCATTTTTTGTATTTCCTGCGTGCGCACAACACGTGCTCGGATTTCTTCGGATTTTTCACTTTTTCCGGTATTGTAAAGATCCCGAAATCTGACCTGTGGAACTTCCACACAAATGTCGATCCGGTCCAAAAGCGGTCTGCTGACCTTCCGCAGATACCGGTCAATCGCAGCCGATGTACAGGTACATCTTTGCATGTCCGGATAATACCCGCATTTGCAGGGATTCATTGCCGCCACAAGCATAAAATCAGCCGGATATTCATAACTTGCATTCAGCCTTGCTATACAGATTTTTTTCTCCTCCATCGGCTGTCTTAATATCTCTAAAGTTTCCCGTTGAAATTCTGTCAGTTCGTCCAAAAACAGGATTCCTTTATGCGCCAGTGAAATTTCTCCCGGTTTTGGCACTGCACCCCCTCCTGCAAGTCCCTGCGGTGTGATCGTGTGATGCGGTGCCCGAAATGGTCTCTCCCGCATCAATCCTTTTTTGTGCTCTAAAAGCCCGCAGACACTGTATATCTTAGAAAGTTCCATGCGTTCTTTTGTATTTAACGAAGGTAAAATTCCAGGGATCCGCTCTGCGATCATTGTTTTTCCTGCTCCCGGAGGACCGACAAAAAGCAGGTTATGCATTCCCGAAACAGCCGTTTCGCAGGCACGTTTTACAAGCACCTGACTGCTCACATCCGCAAAGTCCAATATCCTCCCTGTCTGCATTTCTTCTATATTATATGGAGTATCAAAATATTCTCCATTTCCGTTTAAGATATTCACAGCATCCGCAAGATTTTTTACGGCAAATACCTGCATGTCCGATACCAATGCCGCCTCTCCTGCATTTTCCCATGGAACCATACATTTTTTCAATCCTCTTTCTTTTGCCTCCGCCACCATTGGCAAAATTCCATTTACCGGTTGTACTTTTCCATTCAGTCCAACCTCTCCCGCTACAAAATATTCCCTGACCATTTCCTGTCTGATATACCCGAATGCGGTAAGGACTGCCACCGCAACCGGAAGGTCAAACCCGGAACCGGATTTTCTGATATTCGCAGGCGTAAAATTGATCGTAATATGCTTTGGAGGCATGGCAAAGCCGCAGTTTTTCAATGCTGTACGCACTCTCTCTTTGGCTTCCTGCACTTCCGAAGCAAGAAATCCTACCATTTCAAACACAGGCAGACCATCACTCACATCTGCTTCCACAGAAATCGGTACACTCTGGATCCCGTGTATGATTGCCGTTGATACAATACTATACAACGTACTCCTCCTTTTTATTCATTTTTCCTCTGATTTATCTGATGATCACAGCAGAAATGCTGCAACTGATCTGCACCAGCATATGCCAGCCGGTGCATCTGACAACTGAGCAGTCTGTGCCCAGTTTCCTAGACTTTATACAAATCCGAACATAAGGCGGCGACATCCGCCGTCGCCTAAGTATAACACATTCATAGTAGCAAGTACAACCTTATTCGCAAAAACTTTTTTTTAATTTATCCAGCGCCTTTTTTTCAATACGCGAAACGTAAGAACGTGAAATTCCAACCGCAGAAGCAATTTCCCTCTGCGTCATCGCCTTATTTCCAAATAATCCGTACCGGTGTACAACAATATACAGTTCCCGTTCCTGCAGCACTTTCGGAACCAGTCCAAGCAGCTTTTCAATCTGTCTTGTACGTTCCATCATCTCCACAACATCCGGCTCCTCACTCTCTACAATATCAAGCAGATGGATCTGGTTTCCCTCTTTATCCATACCGATCGGTTCATATAATGATACTTCACGCGACACTTTCTTTTTTGCGCGAAAATACATCAGAAGTTCATTGTCGATACACCTGGCTGCATAAGTTGCAAGCCTGCTCCCGTAATCTTCCTTGTAGGTTGCGATCGCTTTCATCAGTCCTATCGTTCCGATCGAGATCAGATCCTCCATATCTTCTTCTGAGTTCTGATATTTTTTCGCAACATGTGCAACCAGCCGCATATTGTGAAGTGTCAGTTCGTTTCTTGCTTCAAGGCTACCTTTTTTTAATTTTTTCAGGCATTCGTTTTCCTGCTCTGGCGTAAGTGGGGATAAGAATGTTTTCAAAACGCACCTTAAAAGCTTTATTAATACATTCTATGTTTTGACTAGGGTGTGCGTGCTTTTCCCCATTTATTTTTCCTAAGTTTTATTATATAATGTCCGTATGATTCGACAATTCACATACCGGATAGAACCGGAATACGACTCCTTTACCATTCGGGAATACCTTTCATTAAAAGGCTATCCCAATGCAGTATTTGTACAACTGAAAAAGACACCCGAAAGTGTTCTGCTTAATGGCGTATGGGCTTATATGCGCACAAAGTTATCCGCCGGAGATGAACTTTTTATCCGCTTGGAAGAAAGCACTTCCTCCGCGCACATTTTACCGGTCTCCATGCCGCTTTCGATCTGTTATGAGGACGAGGATATCCTCGCCGTAAACAAGCCGGCTCAAATGCCCGTTCACCCTTCTCTGAATCATTACGATCATACGCTTGCAAATGCCGTATGCGGCTATTACAATGACCAGGAGATTCCATATACTTTCCGCTGCGTCAACCGCCTTGACCGTGACACGACCGGACTCACTCTGATCGCAAAGCACATGTTAAGTTCCGCTATTTTAAGTACCGCGGCAGCCAGACGTGAAATATCGAGAGAATACATTGCCATTGCCTCCGGAAAAACACCCGAATCCGGAACGATTGATGCTCCGATCGGACGTGTTGCCGGATCGACAATCGAACGGCAGATTGACTTTGAAAACGGAGAACGCGCCATCACGCATTACAGACGTCTTGCTTATCATGACGGATTGTCCCTGTTATCGCTGCATTTAGAGACCGGACGTACCCATCAGATCCGTGTTCACTTAAAATCAATTGGGCGTCCGCTGATCGGGGATTTTCTTTACAATCCGACGGACACAACAATAAAGCGGCAGGCACTTCACTCCTACCGCTTAACGTTTTCGCATCCCATCACAGGAGAATCTTTTGTTCTCACTGCTCCTCTTCCAGATGATATGCACTGCCTTTTTCCAAATTTTTCCTGAGATTTATGAGGTATTCTTTTTCATAGGGAACTTTTCCCTTTAATACCTCATATTTGAGGAAATGATTCACTTCATCTTCCCCTTTTACCGCCAGCATCACCAGTAATAATTCCAGCATGGCTTTTGTGTCTTCATTTAAAATATAATATTTTCTGCCCTTCAGATAATACTGGAGCGGACTGTCCAGTTTGAATTTATCACGCTGATAATTCTTTGATGCAGAAACGCGGTCCACATACATCTCCGCTACATACTTAATCGGCATCTTCATGCCACAGATCCCGCGATGTGTTTTTTGTCCATCTCTTCCATCACCGACTCCATAATCAATCCAGTACTCCATATGATGTTTATTTCGTCCTTTATGGTGAAGCCATGCCGCAGAATACCCTTTATCTTCACGTTCTGCGTTATTCGGACTCATTGTCCCCTGATAATATTTGCATCCCACCAGAAATTCTGTCGGTGTATACTTCGACATGTCATGCAGCAGTCCCTGCTTATAAAGTCCGATCTTAAAACAGCCTGCCCGGACCAGATTTTTGTGATGCAGGATCGTGCATAAATGTTTCCATGCCTTTATCATGTTCTTTTACCCTCTTTACTACTTTTATATTCCAATTACAATATTGATCGACTGACCCTCGATTGCTAAAAGATGCTGATCCTCGAGGATTTCTTTTTCCGGCAGGAACGAATTTTCCGCTGCCGTAGTCATCAAAAGATACCATTTCTTGTTCTGCGGGAGTTTCGGCAGCGCAAGATGCGACAGACCGCTATGAAAATTATAGCCGATATAGATATAATCATCCGGTGTCTGATCTGTCTTCTTTTCATATTCGCCGCAATACAGAATCCCCGCCGCCTGTCTGTCAGCCGGTATCGAAGAGATCCATGCGCTCTCCCCATGATAGGAAAGATCCGGGAAACCTTTCCTGCCGTAATCATTTAATTCCATCGGATGTTCTGATGCGATGATCGGATGCTCCCTGCGGAAATCCGTCAGATTTTTTATGAATTCAGACAGCCATGTTTCCTTCTTTTGTTTCTTCCAGTTCAGCCAGCCGGTCTTATTGTCCTGACAGTAGGCATTGTTATTACCCTGCTGTGAGTTTAAGAACTCATCGCCCCCTAAAACCAATGGAACACCCTGTGCCAGAAACTCCATTGCCAACGCATTTCTAACCTGTTTTTTCCGCAGATTATCAATGTATCTTTTTCTGGTATTTCCCTCCACGCCACAGTTACTGCTGTAATTGAAACTGTTTCCGTCACAGTTATCTTCCCCGTTCTCCAGATTGTGTTTTTCACAGTAGGAAAACAGATCCCACAATGTAAATCCATTATTATTAGTAATGTAATTGACAAACCCTTCCACGCTGTTTTGCTTTCTCTGCTGGCAGAAAAACTCGTTAAGGTTTCCTTCCATATGGTTCAGCATTTTTCTCGCCGGGTACAGGTATTCATCACTATATACATATAAATGATGATATTTTTTTGCATTTTCCAAAAGGATCGGATCAAAATGTGTATAAAACAGCTTTGTCCGGCTGAGCAGAAGGTCCTGTGCCGCCGCCGTAACAGGCAGTGAATCCCCCTGAAGATGAAATCCATCCACATGATACTCACGAACCCAGAACCGAAGTGCATCTAAAATCACATTCTGGTTCATCCCCGGCGCAAAATAAAATTCCATCACACATTCCATGCCGTTCTCATGCAGTGTATGTACCAGTTCCCGAAACTCAGACGCTGCATCTGCACTGCTGCTGTAGGATGCCTTCGGTGCAAAATAATTGCCGGGAACATACCCCCAGTAATTAATCTTTTCCACCGGCTGTACACTTTCCGGTTTGATCAGATCTTCTCCGTGACTTTCCCACTTAAGGTAATCCGGCAGTACCGTTTTCTTTGGGATCACCTGTTCCTCAAACTCATAGGCAGGCATCAGCTCTATGGTCGTAATGCCAAGTTTTTTCAGATATGGGATTTTATCTGTAATCGCTCGGAATGTCCCCCGTTCTTTTCTCGGACAGGATGTATCCTCCATGGAAAATCCCCGCACATGCAGTTTATACATAACCATCTGCTGCCGTTTAATCTCCGGCTGTCTGTCGTTTTTCCAGTCAAATGCCTGCGGATATGCACCGCCACAGATAAAATAATCCTTCTCACTGCGGGTTTTGTCATTCCATTTTTCCCTGCCGATAATACGGGTTGCATAGGTATCCGTAATGATTTTTCCGTTTATCTCATAATTGTATCTTAAATTTTTCCATAACTTACCGGTTACGGCCACAGAACGCACGGATCCCCGGCAATATTCCTCCGGTACTAAAATTTTGCAGACAGGTTCTGCTTTTTTCCCATAAAAAAGAATGCTGCAGTTCTCTTCTTTTTCCCCTTCGAACGTAAAAATCACTGCATCATCCTTTTTCTGTACTCCTAACTTTTCGTAATTGCCTTCTCTGATCGTGTAATCCATGCTGTCTGCCACCTTTTCTATCGTACCCCAGTATCTTTTTCTAATAAAAATAGTATACCTTTTTTTTCACATTTTGTATAGAAAAATATGTTCAATCACATCCGATTATGTTATGATGTCATTGTCTTTATTAGGACCACTATAAAAAAGAGAGGTATCGGCATGAGCGATTTCAACCAGAACAATGACGATGAAGATATCGTTGTAACCCTTGATCTTGACGACGGAAGTCAGGTAGAATGCGAAATTCTTACCATTTTTACAATTGGCGAACGTGATTACATTGCACTTCTCCCACTCGATGAAAATGGCGAGGAAAACGAGGAAGGCGAAGTATTTATTTATCGTTATTCTGAAGACAGCGAAGGCAATCCTTCCCTTGATAACATTGAGGACGATGAAGAATACGAAGCTGTATCCGACCGTTTTGACGAACTTTTAGACGAGGCAGCCTTCGAGGAGATGGATGATTAATCCTTCTTCTTTTCCGGTGGCTGCGCTTCTTTGATAAAACGGGAAATTTCTGCATCTTTATGGTTCAGTTGTTTGACTGAAAAAAGATGCAGATTTTTTTTTGCTCTCGTCATTCCTACATAAAACATCCTTCGCTCTTCTTCCACTTCCGGTTCCAGCACTGCTTTTTTGTATGGCATGACGCCCTCATTGACGTCAATGATATAGACATTTTCATATTCCAGACCTTTTGCACTATGTAATGTTGCTAACGCAACACTGTTCGGGTTCTGATTCTGCACGCGGTAAAATTCCTGCAGCTCTTTTGTGTAATTTTCAATGTGGTCAAACCACGCATCATAAGTCTTATATTCCCTCGCTGCATCCAGGAGCTCATCCAAAACATCAAACAGATCATCCGCTTTAATACGTCTGTAATCCGCATATTCTGTACAAAACTCATCATATCCGATTGCCTTCCGGATGTAATTGATCGCCGCATACGGACTTAATCTCTCTAACATACGGATATCGCCCTCTAATTTTTCGATGCGCTTTGCCACCCACGGCTGTTCCTCATAGTACCACTCCCACACATCAAATGCCACGGTCTCCTCGTCTAGCGATTCCCGGCTGATATAGCGTTTCGGACGGTTCATGATCTGCAGGAAATCCCTGCGTTCCCTGCTTCCCAGCGCAATCCTTATGTATGCAAAAATATCTTTTGCGATCCAGTGCTCGTATAAGTTCGGCACGGTATCTCTCGTTCGGAATGGAATATTATACTCCATCAGCTGTTCCATCAGAAGTCGCGGCTGTGTATTGGTGCGGAAAAGCACTGCAAATTCTTCATATTTTGCGCCTTTCTCCACCGCCTCCTGAATATCCCAGATGATTCTTGCATTTTCTTTGCGCTGGCTTTCAAACAACTGCCATTCAACCGGGATATCCCCCTGATCCGCCGCCTCTATTTTTTTCTGAAAGCGTTCCTTATTGTGGCCGATGAGATATCCGGCACTTGTCACAATGTTTTTTACGGAACGGTAATTCACATCTAAAAGAACCGTCTCCGCCTCCGGGTAATCATCTTTAAAGTGTAACATGATCTCCGGCTTCGCGCCCCGGAAACGGTAGATCGACTGGTCATCATCCCCCACGATAAACAGATTTTTCCTCTCACCCGCTAACATTTTTATAATGTCATACTGGATCCGGTTGATGTCCTGAAACTCATCGATCAAAATATAGCGGTATTTATTCTGCCATGCGGCAAGAATATCGGCACGCTGTTCAAAAAGTTCCTTCGTGTATACTAACATGTCATCAAAATCAATCAGTCTGTTTTTGTACAAAAATTCATGATATTGGCGATAAATCTTTCGGAACACGGTCTCCGCACAGTTTTTCGAATAATAGTTGGCGATTTCTATCCCGGAATTTTTGACCAGACTGATCTCCCCTAACAGAGATGTGATAAACTCCGTCTCATCCTCATAGGTCAGATGTTCTTTCGCTATGATCTCACGCATACACTGGTAGCGCTGTTCCTCCCTGGCAATATTGTCTGCGCTGTAATTATATGCATGTTTTAAAATGGCAAAATAAACTGCATGAAATGTGCCAAATGTCACCGGGCATAACCGGTTCATTTTCCGCTGAAACCTGCGCTTCATCTCCGTTGCAGCGGCTTTGGTAAATGTGATAACAAGGATCTGTGCCGGATCTATCCCACATTCTTCGATCAGATATTTTGTACGTTCTGTGATTACAAGAGTTTTTCCGGAACCCGGTCCGGCGAGAACGAGCATTGGTCCGTTTTTGTGATGGATTGCCCGTGTCTGAGATGCGTTAAAGCTCATAGATTACCTCAATTCATAGATTTGAAACGGCAGGGAAATTGAAAATCTCCCTGCCTGATAAAAAACTCTTACTGCTCTAATAATTCAATACCTTTTTTGATGCGGGCAATGGACTCTTCTTTTCCAAGTACCTCCATCAGCTCTGTTGCTCCGCCCGGTGTCATCTGTTTGCCGGAAACAGCCGTACGGATCGGCCACATAACATAACCGTTCTTCACGCCGGTCTCTTCCACATATTTTAACAATGTGGCATATAATGCATCATTGCTGTAATCTTCCTGTGCCTCTAACAGAGGAAGTACATCTTTTAATACTTTTAAAGAAGTTTCCGCATTTGTCTTCATCTTCTTGTGTGTGTACATTGCCACATCATATTCCGGAAGTGCCTCAAAGAAATCAATATGCTCTTTGATATCCGGGAATACTTCGATTCTGGTTTTTACCATTGCTGCAATCTTCTTTAAATCAAGATCCTTTGTGATCACCTCGCGGATATATGGCTCTGCTTTTTCATAGAAACTGTCAAAATCCATAGCTTTGATGTATTCGCCATTCATCCATTTTAACTTTGTGTAATCAAAAACTGCCGGTGATTTGCTGATTCTGTGGTAATCAAATTCTTTGATCAGCTCATCTAAGGTAAAAATTTCTCTGTTATCTTCCGGACTCCAGCCAAGCAGTGAGATATAGTTTACAACTGCTTCACTTAAAAATCCCTGCTCTAATAGATCTTCAAAAGAAGAATGTCCGCTTCTCTTAGAAAGTTTCTTGTGGTTTTCATCCGTGATCAGCGGCAGATGGATGTAAACCGGTGATTCCCAGCCAAATGCATCATACAGACGCTGGTATTTCGGCGAAGAGGAAAGATACTCATTTCCACGTACCACATGTGTGATGTTCATGGTATGATCGTCAACCACGTTTGCAAAATTATAGGTCGGATATCCATCGGATTTGATCAGGATCATATCATCAAGTTCTGCATTATCCACCGTGATATCTCCGTATAACTCATCATGGAAGGTCGTTGTTCCCTCGTTCGGGATGTTCTGACGGATGACAAACGGTTTGCCAGCAGCAAGATTTGCCTCCACTTCTTCTTTACTTAAATGCAGACAGTGTTTGTCATACATCATGATCTCTTTACCGTCCACTTCTGTTTTTAAGGACTCTAAACGCTCCTTGTCGCAGAAGCAGTAGTATGCTTCGCCTTTTTCTACTAATTCTTTGGCATATTTCATGTAGATGCCGGTCTTCATACGCTCACTCTGCACATAAGGACCATAACCGCCATCCTTATCCGGTCCCTCATCATGAACCAGACCTGTTTCCTCTAATGTGTGATATATGATATCAACTGCACCTTCCACAAAGCGCTCCTGATCCGTATCTTCGATACGAAGCATAAAATCTCCGCCCGCATGTTTGGCAATTAAAAACTCATATAATGCAGAACGCAGATTTCCCACATGCATTCTTCCTGTAGGACTTGGTGCAAATCTTGTTCTTACTTTGCTCATTGTTTGTTTTCCTCCTGTATTCTCATTTTCCGTTTTATAATCCGGAAAAGATTTTCAAACGCCGTACACGTCATTATATAACAATTTTTTCTGCCTGACAAGCTTACAAATTGAAAACAGAGACAGGATTTTTCTCCTGTCCCTGCGCTGCCAAGCTATTATTTTATTATTAGATACCTCGCCGACATTATATTTTGGTAAATATTGCAGTTTCTTTCTTCAAATCGGTTGCAATCTCAAAATTCTCATCCATACGGTTCGAGATATTTTCCATATCCGTAACCAGCACCTGCGTGCTGTCTGCTGCATTGCTGACTCCCTTTGCGCCCTCCTCGATGGCATGTGCGATCGTATTGATGGACTTTTGTATTTCAACCATTGTATTCTTCAACGAATCTGTCTTTGATTCAAACTCGTTCATGACATTCTCTATGTAGGTCGCCTTATTTTTATATTCACTTCCGGCCGTTACGAATTCTTCAAACTCTGGAAGAATCGACTCGTTCATATATTGTACCAGTCCATTTGCATTGTCTGCTAAATTATGCACTGCCTGAGTCACAACACTGTTGATCTGCTGGATACGGTTTGCAGCTTCCTGACTGGCAGCTGCAAGCTGACTGATCTCTGTTGCAACAACAGCAAAACCGCGTCCTGCATCCCCTGCTCTGGCTGCTTCAATAGACGCATTTAATGCAAGCAGGTTTGTCTGGCTTGCAATATTCAAAATATCATCCGTCAGGCTATTTACCTGATTTACACTGTTACTGTCCTCAATCGCCCTGTTTAATACCTCAAGAATCTCATTGACTTTCGTGCCGGTAGATTCCATATTAGAACGCGCAGCAGATTCCATGGAATCCGCATGACCTTTCATTTCCTTCGTATAATTATTAATCTCAGTTGTACGCTCCGCAATCTGATTTACCTCTCCCGCAACAGATTCCGTATTGGAATTGATCAAAGAAGCATTATCTGACATCTCCTGCATGGTAGCTGAAAGTTCCTCCGTTAATGCAGACAGATCAGACACACTGCTGTTTGATGTCATAACACTTTCACGGACTTCATTGACTACCGTTTCCATACGTTTTGAATTATGAATGATCGTTTTAAAAATATCCTGTAATTTTCCCATGAAAAGGTTAATGCCACTGCCGACTGCTGCCACTTCCTGATTCTCCATAATGGTTACTCGTCTGGTCAGGTCTCCTTCTCTTCTGTCTATACCATCAATAATCTCATTGATCTCATTCTTCGTTTTAGAAAGTGGTACGATCACCATCTTCAGTACGGAAAATACCGCAAACAGTAAAGATGCTGTGCTGACAGCAATCGTAACGAAGCTGACCGTCAACGAATACTTATATACCTTGGTCAATTGCTGCTTTGCTGTATCTGCGTTATTGTTTACCACTTCCTGGATTGCCATGATATTCTGATCTATCTTGTCTGCATACTCTGAAATTGCACCGTTTGCCAAAGCATACGCAGCCTCTTTGTCTCCATTGGCGCTATATGCCATAAGATTTGCATTTTCATATTTCAAACCTTCATAATTTGACAATATCGCCTCGTAATTTTCGCGGTCTGAATCATCTATAAACTGTTCAAAATCTGACAGATACTCATCAAGCACCGTCTGTTCTGAACGTATGACATCTACAAGAGAGATCATTGAGTCAAGATCTGTTGCTACAATATGTGACAATCCAAGCCGATGAATCTTTTCTGTTTCTATCTGAATTGATCCCAAATCTGCGATACAGACCATATAACCATTCGCAATCTGTGTTGCATTCTCATTAACCTTACGAATATTTTTTACTGCCAGAACACTTGAAATAATAGATATAATTCCAATAACAAACACCGGAATCAATATGATCATTTTCGTGCTGAAACGTCCCTGTTTTTTCATAATGTGATCTGTCTCCTATCCTTTATTTTGCTGCGGATGCTGTTATTCCTTCAACAAGTGTATCCATAATTTCCTGCAGATCCTGACCGGATGGGTTACCAGCTGCCATCGTATCACTAAATGCAGAACATGCATCCCAGTAACTGTTTCCAACCCGCTGCAGTTTACCAAATTCTGATTGTGCAATAACTGCCTGGATTGCCGGCACCTGTTTTACTGCATCCGAAGCTGCTGCATTCGTATTCGAAGGTCCCTGATTTCTCTCTTCAAAACGGATCGTCTGGTTCTCTTCATTTGTAAGCCAGTCTGCAAGTTTTGCTGCCCATTCCGGATATTTGGAATATGCATTCACGCCCATCATTTTATAACCGGTAAAAGAAGACATCTGTACCTGCTGCCCTGCCACCGTGTAAGTTGGAAGTTTTACGGCTCCGTAATTATCGCCCCATGCTTCCCTGACTGAAACTGCATTCCATACGCCACTGATTCCCGCACTAACCGTACCATTCTGTACTCCTGTAATGAAATCTCCATCCGGCTGGCTGATAAATGCCGGATTGGTTGTGATATTTAAAATGGCCTGTGCCACATCAACGCCTTTAATTGCTCCATCTGTGGCGTTCCAGTTACAGTAATTTGTCACGCCATCATCATTAATACCAAACTCCAGACCCGTATTACCAAAAAATGTATACAGATACCAGCCCGAATTAAGCTCCATGGAAAATGATCTGCCTGCAGCATTCAGTGCCTCTAACATGCCATCCATCGTCTGGACATCTTCATCGGAAAGAACATTTTTATCATAATAGAGGAAGTATCCGTTATCTGCCGTCATTGGATAAGCATATAAGATATCATTAATAGATGCAGCAGAAACCGACTCTTCTAAATTCGCACTCTTTACTTCTTCTGCATTTGGCACCGGATATAATGCACCAGCGGCAACCATTGCAGAAAGCTGATCATCCGCAAACGGGAAAACATCCGCCCCGTTATGAATATCTCCCAAAAGAATATCCTTTGTATCAGAATCAGCATTTTGTTCCAATGTAATCTCAAACTTTGCCTGTCCTGCATATTTCTGTTCAAAACTGTCTATCATCTGGTTTAACATGTCAAAATTGTCTTCTTCTGACCATACTTTAAGCTGTACCACACCATTATCCGCCTCAGCATCTCTTTCTGTCATCTCCGTAGATACTTCTGCTCCCGGCATTACCGATTCCACAGCACCACTATTCTTTACATTTTCTTTATCAGCTGTGAAGCCGCAGCCTCCTAACGTCATACACACAACCGTCGTAAACAGCATACCTGCAACAATTCTTTTATTCATTCTTATTCCCCTTCTCTGTCTTCTGCTGTTTTAATACCAATATCTTTTATTTTATACTCATTTTGATATTTTTCAACATTTTTTGCGCTCTTTTTCGATTTGATAATACGCATTTTTTACCTTTTTATATGATGTCTGCTAAATGAACCAAAATCATCATTTTTACATATCTTATTGTAAACCTGATATTGAAAGGAATAACTTATTATGAGACCTTATCCTATGTCCGGGAACAGCAATCGTTCCTGCGACCGTTTATCTGTTTCACATCCTGCACACCGTGCAGGTCTGGACTTTTGCACAGAATCTGCATCCTGTGCAGATTCTGTTTCCTGTTCAGAAAATATAAGAACCATTTCTGATTATGTACTCGCCATGGCATACGTCCCCTGGCAGCATTTTTCTACTGTTTATGAACCGGATCGTTCACTCAGTGCCGGGACTATTTTTCCAGAACTGGATAAACCATTTTTAGCCGCAAACGGAGGTAGATGCCGATGATGATCAGTCAGATGAATCAGTCCCAACTCCTCCACTGGATCGATATGGTCAGCTTTGCTGTCGTAGAAATCACAGAATATCTCGACACGCATCCTGACGATGAAGAAGCTTTAAAATATTTCAATCACTATGCTGACTTAAGACGCACTGCACTGCGTGCATATGCGCAAAATTATACTCCGCTTACCATCGACACCGCAAATCCTGATAATTACTGGCGTTGGGCATCGGATCCATGGCCATGGGAAGGAGGTGACTGTTAATGTGGAATTATGAAAAACGTTTACAATTCCCAGTCAACATTACAAGACCCAATGCCAAAATCGCACAGATCATCATCAGTCAGTATGGAGGACCAGATGGAGAGGCGGCCGCATCGTTCCGTTATCTGTCACAGAGGTATAGTATGCCATATAATAAAGTAGCGGGACTGTTGACAGATATTGGGACGGAGGAATTGGGATGGAGAGGTTGGAAATGAAAAGACCCAGCCCTGGGGGCTGGGTTGGAACAATCTTTCAGTAAATCTTATATTTAACTTTACTCATCCTTCAATAGTTACTGTTCTTAATATTAAAAACAGTAACAAAATATCAATACCAAACATAATCATGGTTTCTATCATAAAAAATATAAGGATTGCCAATACTCTTTTCGAGGCTATATTAAAAATATAAATTGGCAAAAAACATGAAATCGCGCCAAATATAATCACACAAGTAACAATATATAGAAACATTACAGTTTGATAATGCCCACTATCCCTTAGTTCTTGCGTAAATTTGCTTCCATTGAAAGCGATTAATATCGATATCGCCGTGATAACAAATCCGAATAAAGTCCCCCATATTCCAAGAATTGTTCCTACGACATCCTGTATATTTAATAACTTTATATTTATGTTCCTTACCCATTCTTTATATATTACAAAACTAATCACAATAGACAACACTATCGGAATAATCGTATATAACACCCTACTAACAATGAGTCTGTTGTTCTTCATAAAATCAACTTCCTTCTAATCATATACTTTAACATTTGATCCGTAAAATTGAACTATAGTAGAATATGCATCCTCAGAATTAATTGTTCTTTTATCCGTTTTTATCATTTTCTTTTTGCATACCATTTTATCATTTAATAAATCAATAGCATCTTTTTTAGCTCCATATCCTATACGAAACCTTTTTATGTCATCCCTATTATTTAAAATAAAATCCTGCATTTCATCTCTTGTTAGCAACGGATTAAAACCACCCTTTGTTTTAGTAATACGTCTAACTAAACAAATTTCATATTGATCAACATCTGGAACGTTATAAGTAATTCCTGCTAGCAGTCCCTTTTTTCTTCTAAGTGCATTTTTCATTTCTTTTGTATTTTTTACAGATAATTCAAAATATCCAAGAGGTTTTCCATCTATAATCTGTTTAAAAGTATCAAATTTCATTTTCGGTCTACATAATGCAAAATCAACCTTTTTTAATGCATAAGATACATAATCACTAATTACCGAAGGCCTAGCACCAGCATAGTTATATTCCGCCCCCATTATACCATCTTCTGGAAAAATAACACAATGTGTTATTTCTGCCAATGAAAATCCATTTGGCAAATATTCGGTCAAGGAAGACAATTCCCCATTATTTTCAACAAATGGCAATGCATTATTTCTACATAACACAATTCTAAACTTTATTGCTTCTTTAGTAATATTGTCTACTATTACATATATTAAATCCCCATCTTCTGTTTCTGCCGAAATATTTTTTAATATTTTTTTCTTTTCACTTTTATCTGTACTTTTCTCTATTTTTCCTATTTGATTCTTTACATATTTAAATATTTCAATAAATTTTTCCTGTTGATTATTTACAGGTTTTATATCGCTTCCTACCATATTAAACAACGCTAAATCATAATAATAAAAATTTCTCGTTATTGTTTCATTTTTTTTCGCCATATTTTCACGCTCCCAACGTTTTTCTTTCATTATACTACAGCAGTATAAATACACAAGAAAAACTTGAGAAATTTGTCGTAATATGTTATATTATATACAACTTAATTAAGTCAGATAGCTCGGTTTCGTCCCAACGTCCCGGGCTATTTTTTATGCTGTTATAATATCATATTTAGAACATTTGTTCTATATGCAATATAAACAAATATTTTTCATACTACGTGTTGCAAAATCAATGCAGCCCTTATACATTGCACACTTTACATGTCAAAAGCCGGTACAAATTTCTCCGCACCGGCTCTCTCATTTAAATAAATCACTGTTTTATAACGACTCTAACCCCGCTTTCCAAGAGTTCTTACCAACAATTCCATCATCAGTCAATCCATGGTTCTTCTGCCATGTCTTTGTTATGCTCTCCGTGCCGCTACCGAAAATGCCATCCGCCGTCGTACCGATAATGATCTGCCATACCTTAACTGCATTTCCCTTGCTGCCTTTTTTAATTGTATTCATACTGTAATCCTCACTTTCTTTCACTGTGGTAGTGGTTGCACCGGTGCAACTTTCTACTTTCTTATTATAAAGAGCTGCTTCTGCTTTTCTTCTCCTCTGTAATCCAGGCAATGTTTTACCGGCAGCCTTACAGTACTGCTGCATTGCAGACGGGATCTGATTGATCGTTCTGCCCGTACACATTTTTTTCACATTGCCCTGTCCCAAGTTGAAAGCAAAGCTGACCAGTGCATCAAACTGATTCTGGTTAAGTTTGTCTGTAAATGGGACATAGGACGGATTGTTGACATACTTTTCAAACTTTGCCACATCCTGCTTTAAATACTCGTCCGCCTGCGTCTGTGTGATCTTCATTCCTTTATGTACACCTGCCGTGTGGCCATATCCGATCGTCCATACGCCTGCAGAACACTGATAGGCTATCAGCCGGCAGCCTTCAAACTGTTTAATAAGTGCAAGACCAGCCTGTCCGATTCTTCTATTTGCCATAATTATTCCTCGCTTTCCTTAATCTCTGTTTTGGTGTCAAGTAATTTCTGTGTCACATCGAGTCCGGCAATCAAAAACGTCGGTACCCTTACATTCATTTCAACCAGATTTTCCAAAATGCTGCGGACCTCATTAATCAAATATGTTGCCAGCGTGAACCATCCAAAGAGCTGCACAAACGAAAGATTAATGCCGATGATCCCCCCCATATGTACAAAACTCATCGAAACAAAAAATGCCATACCAATTACAATCCAGTACCACACTTTTTTTAAGATTCCTTTTGCACCGATCGCACTGGACTCGTTCTTTTTGTAGAACTTCGCCTTGCAGTATCCGGTAATGTAATCAACCGCATTTAATACCAGAAATCCAAAAAACAGGAACCAGTACTTCCCGAACAGTGCCACCCCTATTGTGGCAATTACTCCATAAATCATGTTTACTTTGTCAAATTCTTTCATTTTCTTTTTCCTCTCTTTCTGCCCGTAGGCTTTATACAAAAGAGCCGGCTACACAACACATGGTCATGTAATCGGCTCTTAGGTTCTTGATTTTTTTAATTCTGCAATATCCTGCTGCATTGATTTGATCTGATTTTTCATCTCTATGTTTTCCTTTTCTAATGTTTCCACATGATTCCACAACTTCTGAATTGCATATGTGTTTAATGCGATAAACTCCTCATAACGAAGTGAATATATATACTCTGGATTACCATTATCATCTAAGATAGGTTCGTTGACTTCTTCACCATCAACCAATTTACTGTCAATTTTTTGATCTTTGCAGAATCCAGCAAAATCGAGATCTGTTAAGCCACATTCTGACATTGCCTGCTCTACATCCTGTGCTATAAAACCGATATGTGTTCTGCCAGATGTACCATCTTTAAATAAAAATGATACTGGCTGTAATTTCATAAAAAACTGTAAATGCTTATTTGTAAGTGATTTAATATCGTCTTTATAATTTTTATCAGAAGTTGATATCGAACTTGATGTAACGTATAATTGAGAAAATCTGTGATTTCCAGAACCAAGGCTGATAGCTCCGTTCATTCCAACACCATTAGATTCATATGTTCTAACATGGTTATCATCCGTTATAGTCATTGCTCTATTTGTTACTCTATTTCTTATTCCCTGAACCAGGATATATGTCGGATTATAGACATACATATTAGTTCCATCGTTACCACCCCATATCCAAGCCGGTGTTTCATTTCTCCCCTCCCAGTTCCAGTTTTTATTACAGGATGCTGATGTTGGTAACTTGGTGTCTAAAATGCTTGTTAGCCAATCTTTATAACCGTTTGAATTAAGATAAACATTTCCATCTATAGCAAATGTTGCACCGCCGTTTGTTGAAATGTTGCCGGTTATCGTTCCACCCGATACTGGTAAGTAGTTATCAACTGCCCATGATGACCAATTATTACTTGCACAGTATCTATAGCATGCACTTCCACCAAAAAGATTTACAGCTCTTTGACAGACGGTATTTGGCACACCACTTGATATAATTAAATACCAGCCGTCTCCGGGCATATTTAATGTAGGAGCAGTAAATAAACCTATACCATTGTAAAACCCGTTTAAGTCGGATACTGGATTGTAGGTTGCGTGTTGTCCATCTACAGATAAGCACTTTGCTAAACTGCTGTTTAATGAATTTATTTCCCTCTGGAAAAGATCTAAACTTGGGACAGCACATTGATTTGTACCAGTCGCTTCTTCTTTTTCATCATATACCATAACATGTCCAAGCGGATGAGTGTTGCCAATGTTTGTTATTGCCTCTATTTTTTTGTGCGCTGTTAAATCGGCTGATGTGGCAGCCCCGATATCATCCGGTGTCAAATTCACATTTCCCGTTCTGTAATTAGTCTCTGCGTTTCCTTTTACCGCAATAGCTGCCGGTATTTCCGGTTTGCCTTCAAGATCCTGGTACTCCCCTGTAAATGCAACATTTTTTAAATCCGAAAAAAACTTTTTTATTTTTCCAAGTATTGTAAAATAATTATCTCCGTTTTCAATATTCTCTCTTGCGCTTGCTTCTTTAATTTCCGGATTTTTAATATTTCCAATCTCTTTGTCTGTGATATCCCAGTTTTCATTTGTTACGTTTACGTCATAAAACTCTGTTTCATCCGGTTTGGTTAATCCTATATTTTTTGTTTTTTCTGTCATTTAAGTACCTCATTTCTCAATTGTGTGTGGGTAAATTTTGCTAATTGTGCATGAGTGAACTTTGCAAGTGTCAGATGCTGATTATATAACAGTGAAATATCTAACACTATCTGGCACGGTACAATCTCTTCCAGAATATCCACCACAGAATCATATTGATTTTTCTGCGCTATACCGATTTTAACGATC
>ERZ772937.20-NODE-20-length-150363-cov-21.598498_pt1 | contig 150363 bp, 196 predicted proteins | sample MGYA00512113_ERZ772937 | MGnify/ENA primary metagenome ERZ772937 (study PRJEB29015, sample SAMEA2737649) | human gut metagenome | biome: human gut; feature: human-associated habitat; material: faeces | place: China | collected 2012 ... | reverse complement strand
TATGCGGAGCAAAGCCGGGCTATGCCCTGCGCCAGCCCACAGGCGCAAAAAGGCCCCCTCGGGGCGGTGGGCCGGAGGGGGGAATTTTAATTATGGCAGATGGAAAGCAGGGCTTGCATCAGCTGTTGCTCCAACGAATCATAACCATTGCGGCGTAGGTTTTGCCGTTTTTTTGGAACGTACCGGCGTATAAATCAAACGCGTCTGTGCTTTGTATCGAGCTTTTCAACCTGCTGTAAGGCTCCCAACTCGAGGAATGAGTCGGAGTATCTGAGTGAACTCCGCCCCGCTCAAGCCAATCATAATAAAGCCATCTGTTCTCAGAAAAATCAAAGTCTGTCTGACTGGGCTGCACCTCCCATACATCCACCGCTGTACGCTTATACAAGTGAGTCTCCGTCAGCTTATCCTTTGCGATGGTGTCAAGCGCGGCTTTGGCGGTATCGTTCAGCTCGCCGTTCAGATTGCCGTTGTTGTAGTGCCAGCTCTCCGGGTCAAAGCTCTTTGCCACTTCCTGAAGCATCGGCTCTGCCTCGTCCTTTTGCCTGTTGGCTCTGGGAAGTCCAAACCACTGGATGATGCCATTTTCGAGCGTCTCCGACTCATCAAGGCCCGTGCCGTTCCCGCGGGAAGCGCTGCTCGACCCGCCGCCAAAGAACCAGTCGTAGAGGTCCTCCAGCGGTGCGCAGGCGGTGAGGGTCGCTGCGGTCATCACGCCCGCGAGGGCGAGGGCAAGGAATTTTTTTCGTTTCATGGTCGTATCCTCCTTTTTCCAGGGTGTTTTTGATACTTCCATTATACCACCCCCTCCCCCTAATTCAACTGCCATTCGCGCAGGTTTTGGGGCCTTTCGCGCAGGTTTGGGGGTGAAGCTGAAAAAGGCTCCCCCTTTGGGGGAGGCCTTGGCATACCGGAAAGCCTCGCCTCTTCGCCAGAGGCTCCCCTACTAGGGGAGCTGTCTGCGAAGCAGACTGAGAGGTTGTACGAAGGTGAGCCTGCCCGTGAGCCGCAGTGGTGAAAACCTCTCCGTCAATGCTTCGCATTGCCACCTCCCCTACCGAGGGGAGGCCTTGGCATGTCGGGCAACTCTGCGCTGGACGCTGAAAGCTCAATATGACGCAAAAGGGCGGGCCTTGCTACAGAGGGCAAGGATGCTGCCATTCACGCAGGTTTCGGGAAATATGGCTGCTCCGAGAGGGGCGGGCTATCTGATAAAGTGACAATTTTGTGTCGTAACATCGTTCAAAATGTCACTTGCGCAAGGTGATAAAGTGACCCCTGCTGATAAAGTGAGTCACTTGCTCAGCCCCCCTCACTTTATCAAATTGATAAAGTGACGTTTTGCAACATACATACGTTATATATTCGTCACTTTATCAGTTATTTTACTACAGTAAGCAAGAAAGGTATACCATCCTCTTGTACTTCCCTGCTGGTTGAACTGCTGCTTTTTAATCTCTCCACTCTTTACAAGGCTGCTGTAAGCGCGGTTGTAGGTGACTTCGCTGCACCCCATCTCCTTCATCACCTCCGCCCGGAGCTGGGTGCTGGGCATACTCCCCAGCTTGCTCTCGGCCAGCACGTTGAGGATGGCCTGCGCGGTATCCTCTTTCGTCTGGGCGGTGCGGACGCGGCGCTCCTCCACGAAGTCGGCGTCCTTCTTGTCGGTGCGGCTGTCAAAGACGGCCACGGCTGTTTTCACGCCCTCCACCTGCGCCTGCTCGATGTGGAGCAGGGCTGTCCGGGCCGGGGCGGAGTAGCTGCTCTTCTCGTGGCTGAGGTAGAGCTTTTCGCTGTTCTTGTCGCGGCCCATCATGAGGACGCTGCGGGCGATGTCCCAGATGTCGGAGCTGTCGGCCAGACGGGCGCGGCCCGAGACGTTGGCGCGCTTGTTGGTGTGCATCGAGATGAGGGCCGCGCAGCCGTGTTTGGCGCAGAGGGCCTTGAGGGGCAGCAGGGCGCTGCGCATCTGGTTGCGGCTGGCCATCTCGACCCCCGCGGGCAGAAAGCTCTGCAGCGGGTCGATGATGACGAGGGCGGGCGCGGCCTTCCCCACGTACTTTGCAAAGCTCGTGTCCGGGATGCAGAGCGGGCTTCCGGTGCGGGCAAAGTAGGCGTCGCTGGTGACCACCATCACCCGGCTCATATCGGCTCCTGCCGCCGTCAGGCGGGCTTTGAGCACCTTGCCGGGGTCGTCCTCGCCGGAAAAAATGAGGACACTGCCGGTCTTCTCCGGCGGCTGGGGGAAGAAGCCGGAGGTCCGGCCCGCCGTGACATAGGCAATGAGCTGGGCCTGCCAGATGCCCTTGCCGGTGCCGCCGTCGGCACCCAGAAGCGACACCTCTCCCATAGGCAGCAGCCCATCCACCAGCCAGCTCACGTTCTGGATGGGGACGTTCTCGAGGCAGTCGGGGGTGAAGTTGAGGGGCGCGGCGCGGCGGCGGTCCCGGAAGCGCGCCCGGGCCGCGTCGGCCTTTTCCCGGTAGGCGGCGTAGTCCTCGGCGATGCGGCTCTGGAACTCCTCCCGGCCCACCGCTTCCAGCTCGCTCTTGCCGTCGGCCAGCCAGCGCTCCATCCGGAAGGTCAGGCCCTGCCAGAAGCCCAGCTCCTTCGCCCTCGCCTCCACCAGCTCGGAGCGGCTGAGGACGTCCTCGGGGCGGTCCTGCCCGGCGAACCAGTAGGTCAGCCGGGAGAACAGCTCCTCTTCGGTGCGCACCGTGCCGAGGTAGGCCACGAAGTCGTCGTAGCTGCCCGGGGTGCGGTCGGTCATGTTTTTCTGCATAAAAAACTCCTTTCGTTTGTGTTTGATGCATTGAGCATAACACAAATGAAAGGAGCGGAACAGTACATACTTTTTGGGGATTTTGAGGGGGGGCGAAAGTTCGTGTTTTGCGACAGGGCGTTAATTATCTGGTGATTTGCGAAGAAAACTCATCCAAATCTCCCCCTCCGCACAGAAATGTCTCAGGACAGCTTTTTGACTTCCTCTTCAAACGCGCTCTCCGTCATGTGGGCGCGGCTCGCAGCCTCCCGGATGCTGAGCACTCCGTCTTTTACCAGTCCGACAAGGACTTCTACAGCACCCTTCGTCTTGCTTTCATTCATCATGTCCTCGACTGCTTTGCACATATCGACCACCTCCGCGTCCTCCGGAATATCCAGAGGCGTATTCGTAACAGCCTTGATGACCCTCGCCGCATTTGCCTCGATGAGCATCCGCGGATTTTCTTTCAGAAACTCCGACAGCTTCTTTTTATCTTTGGAATATTTGATATATCCCATGACCTCCCGCAGGCTCGTTGAGAATTTTGCCAGTTCCTCCTCGCTGAGTCTTGCCGGGTCGATGAGATGGACCTGATAGTCCTGCACGAAGCGCAGGAGCTCTCTATTTTTCACATTCATCATCTCGTGGAGCGACAGCGGCCCATTCCATTCGTTCGCGCCAAAGTGGAGTACCAGTGTGATGACCGGCGTGAGCCTGTCGTCTTTATAGAACCCCGAGAGGTATTCGCCCCGGCTGTGGGCCTTTGAACTCGCATCCTCCCGACGATGCTTTTTCGCAATATCGGCCACCTGTCTGCCGTATTGGAGCGCGTCGTAGACCGCGTTCCTGACCGGCATCGCATAATGGATGTCCGTCTGGTTTTCGATTCCCAGCAGGATATAAGCGGCCTCGCCGTCTTCTTTGATGACGGCAGATTTCAGCACGTCCCGGTACTTCTGAACTGCATCTTCCTGCGGCTTTCCGTCCTCATCCTGTGCCCCGAACGGCAGTGCGATCTCTGTCGTGTCCAGTTCCTGCAGCTGTGTCGGGTCTACGACAGCCCTGCCCCTGTAGAGCAGATAGTTGAATGCATCTGCAAACACGGTATTTTCTTTCATGTATGCTTTCGTCACAGTATCCGCTGCACCCATCGGCTTCCACCTCCCTGCTGTATTTTTATCTTATCATAAAGTTTTTATAATATCAAGCTCCCTGCAAAAAGCACCGCCGCACGGCCCAAGTCTCCCCGGGCCGCGCAGCGGCTTTCCATTTCTTTCAGTCCTGCGTTTCTTTTCGGATGCCGAACAGCCTCCGGAGCAAGCCTCTCAGGCACTTGGGGCTTTTGAGAACGACCACCTGCATAGAGCCGACCACCTTTCGTCGCTTGATACGCCATTATAGGCGTCCCGCGCCCGGAATGTTCCGGTTCAGCTCAGGATCGGCCCGTCCGGCACCGTCTCCACCACCACCAGCGCGCCCTTTTGGGTGGAGATGGTGATGCAGTCGGAGCCCTCGGCATACTCGTTGCTGACGCCGAGGGGATAGCCTGCGGTGAGGGCGGCGTCGGTCAGCTCGTAGAAGGAGCCCCGCTCCGAGACCCCCTCTGCCCTGCCCTCCATCGGGAAGACCGAGAGGTAGAAATACCCATCCTTCGGGTAGCGGCGGGTCTCGCCGGGCATCACGAAGGTGATGCGGCTGCGCTCGTCCAGAAGCGTGGCGCGGACGCCCCGCTGTTCGAGGCCGAAGCCGGTGCAGAGGTTGGCCAGCGTATGTTCGAGGCGTCTGCCGCCCAGTACACCCAGCAGCAGCGCCTCGTCGAAGCCCTTCTCGGAGGCCAGTTTTGCCGCGTACTCAGTGTCGGTGTCGTCCTTGACGTGGGGCAGGATGATGGTGTCGTCGCCCTCCTGCGCCGGGCAGGGCGCGGTGTCGAAATCGCCCACGATGATGTCGGGGCGGCAGTGGAGCGGCGCACAGTTGCGGTAGCCCGCGTCGCAGGCAATGATGGTGTCGCCGGGCCGCAGGGCCGACGCCAGCGAGGCGCTGACCGGGCAGGCGGAAATGATAACACAGCGGGACATGGGATTCCTTCTTTCTGGGAAGTATGATAACACAGCGTCTTTTTCTGTATCTTTTTGTCGATATTTATGATATACTTGTTCTGCGGTTCATCCCCGCTATCTTACGGGAGAGGGGGTGAAATCATGGACTACATCCTTACACTTTTAGTATCTGTCGCAGCAAATGTCGTATCGCACTTCATTTGCAAATGGCTTGACAGGTAACAAAGAGAACCGCAAAGCCTAAAAAGGAAAGCCCCCGGGGAGGTCGCAACTCCTTGGGGGCTTTTCCATTGGGATGAAACCAATGGACTACCTATTACACTTTCTGTTTTTATTATATGCTCTTCCCCGCAAAAGTCAAGCGCTGTGCAGAAAGTTTACAGGGCAGGACTCGCTGCAGAGGGCAGGCCCGTCTTCGTACAACCTCTCCGTCATCGCTGACGCGATGCCACCTCTCCTTGTAGGAGAGGCCTTGGCAGTCCCCGCAAAGTGAACGGTTCCGCCAGAGGCTCCCCTACTAGGGGCAACGGCGATGACCGCCGCCAGCGGCGGAAACAGGGAGTCGCCGTTGGGGCCGCGGCCAGCAGGATGCAAGCGACAGCGCAGCAGACGCTGGGAGCCGCAACCCGGCCTTGTCTGCGAAGCAGACTGAGAGGTTGTACTACGGACAGCTCCACCGTGACGGAGAGGTTCATCCCCTCCTCTGCCACTCCTTCACATCCTTGACCTCATCGTACATGGCGCAGTAGCTGTCGTAGCGGGTCTGGGAGAGCTTGCCCTCCGCGAGGGCGGCGCGGACGGCGCAGCCCTTCTCGGAGCGGTGGGAGCAGCCGGTGAACTGGCACGCGCCGAGGTAAGGCCCGAACTCCGGGAAGGCGTGTTCCAGATTTTCTTTCGGGATGAAGCCCGCCCGGCTGGCCTCGAGGCTGGCGAAGCCCGGGGTGTCGGCGATGCGGCCCCCGAAGGCTTCAAAGATGGTCACCTCGCGGGTGGTGTGACGGCCACGGCCCAGCTTCTGGCTGATGGCGGCGGTCTGACGCTCCACGTCGGGCAGGAGCGCGTTCAGCAGGGTGGATTTGCCCACGCCGGAGTTGCCGCAGAAGGCGCAGAGACGGCCATTGATCCAGTGCCTGATGTCGTCCAGACCCTCGCCGGTGGCGTAGTCGATGCGGATGAAGGGCAGGGTCGATCTTTCGTAGGCGCTGCGCAGAAACTCCGCCTCGGCGAGATCGCTTTTGGTGCAGACGATGACGGGCTGGACGCCCTTGTCCACCGCGATGGCCGAGAGCTTATCCAGCACGAGGGTGCTGGGGGTGGGCTGGGTGGTGCTTGCCACGAGGAACAGCACGTCGAGGTTCGCCATGGGCGGGCGGACGAAGACGTTCCGCCGGGGCGCGATGGCCGCGATGACCGCCGCGCCGTTCTCGGTCTCCAGCGTCACCACGTCGCCCGCCACAGGGGTGATCTTCTGCTTGCGGAAGATGCCCCGGGGCTTGCACTCCACGATGCCTTCCGACGTCTTAACGTAATAAAATCCGCCGATGCCTTTTGTGATATAACCTGTCATACCTTCTCCTTTAGCCCAGCCAGGACGTCCACCAGTCGCTGAGACCGCCGCCGGTGGAAGAAGACGAGCTGGCGCCGGTGCTCTCGCTGGAAGAGCTGCTGCCCCCGAAGAGGCCGCCCAACCAGCCGCCGGAGCCGTCGCTGCTCCCGGTGCTCTCGCTGGGTGCTTCGGGTTCCGGTGCAGGCTCAGGGCCTGCGCTGACCACGACGCTGACGCGGGTGTTCAGCTTGGCCGATGCGCCCTCGCCGGGGTTCTGGCTGATGATGCTGCCCACGGGCTGGTCGCTGTACTGCTCCGTCTGGCTGCCCAGACCCAGTTTCCGCTGCACCAGCAGGGTACGGGCGTCGTTCACGTTCATGCCGATGAGGCTGGGGACTTTTGTGGTGGTGGCCACCTGCGGGCGGCTGACGTAGATCACCACCGTGGTGCCTGCGGCCACCTGACTGCCTGCGGCGGGGTCGGTGCGGATGATGGAGCCTGCGGCCACCGACTCATCCACGGCCTGGGTGACCAGCACCGACACGCCCAGGTCCTTCAGCTGCTGTTCGCCGTCGGCCTGCACGTAGTTGGTCAGGTCGGGGACGGTGACGTAGTGGATGCCGAGGCTGACGGTGAGGGTCACGCTCTGGCCCTCGCGGACGGTGCGGCCCGCCACCGGCGACTGCTTGTAGACATAGCCTGCGGCGTAGTCGTTGCTGTACTCCTCTTCCCAGTTGACGACCACCTGACCGGAGGCCACCTGCTCAGAGGCGTTCACCTCGTCCTGCGTCATGCCGCTGAAATCGCCCAGCACGATGTCGTCGCTTTTGGTCATGATGTTGCTGGAATCGTTCAGGATGGTCCAGCACAGGGCCGCACAGGCCAGCGCAAAGGCCGTCGTGATGCCCAGCAGCACCGGCATAAAGCCGCTGCGCTTCTTCTTTTTCGCCTTAGCTTTGGGGCGGGCGGGATTCGCCGCCGGTTTCTCCGGGGGTCTGCGGATGCTGCGTTTCTGCGGCATGGGGTCATTCACCACCTTTTCAGGTTCTTCCTTTACATATTGATACTGGAACGTGACGGAGGGGTCCTGCACGTAGGCGTCCAGTGCTCCCAGCATCTCTGCGGCGCTGGAATACCGGTTGACCGGCAGCTTTGCCATGGCGCGCTCCGTGATTTGCACGAGGCCCAGCGGCACGTCCGGGGCAAGCTCTGCCAGCGGCTTCGGGGTGTCCCGTATCTGCTTGCGGGCCACCTCCACCATGTCGTCGGCGTCGAAGGGCAGCCTGCCCGAGAGCATCTCGTACATCATGACGCCCACGGAGTAGATGTCGCTCTTGGGGTCAGTCTCCTCCCCCTTCGCCTGTTCGGGGCTGATGTAGTGGACGCTGCCCATGGCCTTTTTGCCGTTCTGTATCTGGTTCTCGGCCCGGGAGATGCGGGCGATGCCAAAGTCCATCATCCGCAGCTGGCCGTTGTCCAGCAGCATGATGTTCTGGGGCTTGATGTCCCGGTGGACGACGCCGTTGCGGTGGGCGTGGTCGAGGGCGCGGAGGATCTGGGCGATGAAATGGACGGTCTCCCGGCTGGTGATCTTGCCGCCCCGCTCGTTGAGGTACTCCCGGAGGGTCATCCCCTCCACGCACTCCATAACGATATACTGTAAGTTTTCGCTGACGGAGACGTCGTAGACCTTGACGATGTTGGGGTGGTTGAGCAGAGAGATGGCCTTGGACTCGTTCTTGAAGCGGCGGACGAGGTCGGCGTCGTGCATCAGCTCCTGACGCAGCACCTTGACGGCCACCACCGTGCCTTCCGGCACAGGCCCGCCGGGGGCAGAGACCACGGCCTTGTAGACGTTGGCCATGCCGCCTGCGCCGATGAGCTCCTGAATGGTGTAGAGCCCGTCCAGCGTCTTGCCGATGAGATTATCCATGCTTCACCTCCAGCGGCTCCACGCCCAGCAGCAGCGCGGTGATGTTGTCAGGGCCGCCGCCCGCGTTGGCGGCGTCCACCAGCCGGTCGGGGATGTCGTAGAACCCGCCCTTCGTGAAGATCTCTTCGATCTTTTCTTTGGGCAGGACGTTGGTGAGGCCGTCGGTGCAGAGCAGGATCATATCGCCCTTCTGCACCGGCACGCTGGTGAACTCGGGGTCGAGGCGGTAGTCCACGCCCAGCGCCCGGGTGATGATGTTCTTCTGGGGGTGATGCTCGGCTTCCTCGGCGGTGATGGTGCCGCAGTCCACCAGCTCCTGCACGTAGGAGTGGTCGTGGGTGAGCTGGGTGAGTCTGCCGTCCCGGACGAGGTAGGCCCGGGAGTCGCCTGCGTGGCAGATAAAGGCGTTGCCGCCCCGCACGAGGGCGCAGACCGCCGTGGTACCCATGCCCGCCAGCTCCTCCTCCCGGGAGGCTTTCTGGAAGACGAAGCGGTTGGCGTTGATGAGCGCCCGCTTCAAAAACTTTTCCTCGTCGCCGGGCAGGCACTGGGCGTACTGCTCGTGGAAGCTGTGCTCGATGACGTCGCAGGCGCTCACGGAAGCCTCACGGCCTCCCCGCGCACCGCCCATGCCGTCGCACACGAGGCCCCAGGCCGCGTCGCTGTTCAGCTCGCCTGCCCGGTAGTCGTCCTGATTCTCGGAGCGGACGCTGCCGACGTCTGTTTTTCCTGCAAGTTTCATAGGATTCTCCTTCTCAAACTTTGCCGTTCATCTCGTCGCGGCGGAGCTGGCCGCAGGCGGCGCTGATCTCGCTGCCCAGACGGCGGCGGACGGTGGCGTTGACGCCGAGGCTTTCCAGCTTCTGCTGGAAGCGCCGGACGTTGGCGGCGTCGGTAGCCGAATAAGGGCTGCCGTCCACCGGGTTGATGGGGATGAGGTTGACGTGAGCGCCCATCCCCCGGATGAGGTCGGCCAGCTGCCTGGCGCAGGCGTCGGAGTCGTTGACCCCCCGCACCATGGAGTACTCGAAGCTCACTCTCCGGCCCGTCGTCTCCTGATACCGGCGCACGGCCTGCATCAGCACCTCCACGGGGTAGGCGTCGTTCACGGGCATCATGCCGCTGCGGATGTCGTTGTTGGGGGCGTGGAGAGAGACGGAGAGGGTGAGCTGGAGCTTCTTCTCGGCCAGCTGGTCGATCTTCGGCACGAGGCCGCAGGTGGAGAGGCTGATGTTCCGCATCCCGATGTTCACGCCCTCGGGGGACGAGATGTTCTCGAGAAAGCGCATGACTTCGTCGAAATTATCCAGCGGCTCCCCGATGCCCATCAGCACGATGTGGGAGATGCGCTCCCCGATGTCCTTCTGGGCGGTGTAGATCTCGGAGCAGATCTCGCCCGCCTCGAGGTTGCGCACCCGGCCCGCCTGGGTCGAGGCGCAGAAGCGGCAGCCCATCCGGCAGCCCACCTGGGTGGACACGCAGACCGTGTTGCCGTAGTGGTAGCGCATGACGACGGTCTCGATGCAGTTGCCGTCGGCCATCCGCAGCAGGTACTTCACGGTGCCGTCCTTGGCCTCCTGCCGCCGCTCGATGATGGGCGCGGCGATGTAAAATGCCTCCTCGAGCTTTGCCAGCAGGGCTTTGGGCTGGTCGGTCATGGCCGAAAAGTCGGTCACGAGCTTCTGGTGGACCCAGTGGAAGAGTTGCTTTGCCCGGAAGCCGGGCTGGCCCATCGCTTTCAGCTCCGCTGTCAGCTGTTCCAGCGTCAGGGAGGATATACAGCGTTTAGTCTCCATGAAAATCTCCTTTTGTCAGGAATCACGTTTCTGCATCGCGCAGAGGAAAAAGCCGTCCATGCCGGTGCGGGTGGGGACGGAAAGCGCACCCCAGTCCCCCACCGTCATCCCGGCCGGGAAGCGGACGTCCGGCGTCACCACCCGGAACTCCGGGTGGCGGCCCACGAAGGCCCGCACCTGCTCTTCGTTCTCGGCAGGGTCGATGGTGCAGGTGGAGTAGACCAGACGCCCGCCCTCTTTCAGGTGGGCGGCGGCTGTATCCAGAATGGCCGACTGGGTGGCCAATAATTCATCGTGACGCGCTTTTTCGAGGGTCTTGTACCGGATGTCCGGCTTCTTGGCGAGGATGCCGAGGCCGCTGCAGGGGGCGTCCACCAAAATAGCGTCCGCCATGGGCAGGTCGGCATCTGCCTTTGTGCCGTCGGAGACCCGGGGCTCCACGTGGGCAAACCCCATCCGCTCCACGGCCTTGCGGATCAGCTGGACGCGGTTCTCGCTGACGTCGCAGCTCACCAGCCGCCCTTCGTCCTGCATCTCTTCGATGAGGAGCAGGCTCTTGCCGCCGGGGGCAGCGCAGAGGTCAAGGACGGTATCGCCGGGCTTTGCCTCCACGCAGAGGGCGGCAAGCTGGCTGGCCTGCCCCTCCACGTGGAAGAAGCCGTCCCGGAAAAGCCCGCTCTCCGCCGGGCTCCCCTCGAAGCGGGCTAAGACACTGCCCGGCACGAGGCCCGGGGCGGCGGTCTTCGCGCCCGAGGCCAGCAGCTTTTCGCAGAGGGCTTCCGGCGTCCCTTTCAGGGGGTTGGCCCGGAGGCTGGTCAGGCCGCCGTCGGCGGTGTGGGTCAGGATGTCCAGCGCCTCGTCGGGGTAGTGTTCGTGGAGGAACGCTGCCACGTCCCGGCCCGCCGAGCCCAGCACCATCAGCCGCTCCACCTCGTCGGCGAAGACGGCAGAGCCGAGGTCATAGCCGATGGCCCGGCGCAGCACGGCGTTCACGAGGCCGGAGGCGCTGGCTTTTTTGAAGGTGCGGGTCAGCTTGACGGCCTCATTGACCGCCGCCGAAGCAGGAACCTGCATATAGCGGGCCTGCGCCAGCGCGGCGCGGAGGATCTCCCGCACCTGCGGGTCGAGCCTGGCAAGCCCTTTGGGCAAAAACTGGCTCAGGATATAGTCCAGCGTTCCCTGATGTTCCAGCACGGTGTAAAATATCGCGCTGGCAAATGCTTTATCGCGGCCTTCCAGCTTCTGGCGGCGCAGCTCTGCGTCGAGGATGAGGTTCGAGAAACCGTCCTGCTCCTGCCGCACCAGCGCCGCCACCGCCGCCGCGCGGGGGTTCGGGCCGCTCACAGGCTGTCCCCCGCCTTGAGGCGGAGACCGGCGGCGAAGGAGGTGCCGTCCATGGGCTTCTTACCCTCCGGCACCACGTGCAAAAGCTGGACAGCTCCCTCACCGCAGGCCACGGTCAGGGGCCTGGTGGCGAGGACAGTGCCAGCGGCTTCGCCGTGGCTTTCCGCGACGCGGCACTCCGTCACCTTGACCTTCTTGCCGCCTGCCGTCACGAACCATGCCCCGGGCCACGGGTTCATGCCCCGCACCCAGTTGTGGATGTGGTCGGCGCTGTCGGTCAGATGGAACTCGGCCATCTCCTTGCTCAGCATGGGAGCGACGGAGGCGTTCTCGTGGGCCTGAGGCTCTGCCTTGAGCGTACCAGCTTCGATGGCAGGCAGGGTCTCACAGAGCACCCGTGCGCCCACGGCAGTGACCCGGTCGAACAGCTGGCCGCTGGTCTCCTCGGGGTCGATGGCGATCTTCTCGCAGGCCAGCACGTCGCCGGTGTCGAGGCCCTCGTCCATCTGCATGATGGAGACGCCCGTCTCGGCGTCGCCGTTCAGCACCGCCCACTGCACGGGGGCGCTGCCCCGGTATTTCGGCAGCAGGGAGACGTGGAGGTTGATGCAGCCGTATTTCGGCGCTTCCAGCACCGATCTCGGCAGGATGCAGCCGTAGGCCACCACGACGATGAGCTCCGGAGCCAGTGCGCGGATGTTCTCGTCCTCACCGCCGTCCCGCAGGGTGCGGGGCTGAAAGACGGGGGTGCCGTGGGCCAGCGCCACTTCCTTCACCGGGGGTGCGGTGAGCACCTGCTTGCGGCCCACGGGCTTATCGCGCCGGGTGTAGACCGCGCAGATGTCGTGGCCCGCCTCATACAGGGCTTTCAGGCAGTCCGCCGCAATGTCCGGCGTCCCCATGAACAGAATGCGCATCAGTCGTTCTCCTTCTTCTTAGCGGCAGCGGCGCGGCCCTCTTCGGTGTCCTCATAGAAGAACTCGCTGGACTCCATGATGGTGATGCCGTCCAGATGGTCGTTCTCGTGCTGGATGCAGCGGGCCAGCAGGCCCTCGGCTTCCAGCTCGAACCACTCGCCGTGGCGGTCCTGTGCGCGGACCTTGACGGCTGCGGGGCGGGTCACGGCGCCGTTGTGGCCCGGGAAGGACAGGCAGCCCTCGTAGGCGGTCTCCTCGTCCTCAGACACGGCGAGGATCTCCGGGTTGACGAAGTCGATGAACTTGTACTCGTAGTTTTCGGGGATCTCTTCCGGGGCGTCGGTGGTGTCCCACACCACGAAGAGGCGGCGCAGCATCCCCACCTGCGGGCCTGCGAGACCCACGCCGTCGGCGGCGATCATCGTCTCGCGCATATCGTCCAGCAGGGTAGCCAGACGGTCGTCAAAGTTGGTCACCGGGCGGCAGACCTTGTTCAGGATGGGGTCGCCCTCTTTTACAATGTTGCGGATAGCCATGAAGTATACCTCCAAATAATCTTATCAAATATCACCGTCAGAATGCATATCCACCACCACGGTGGCCTTGCTGGGCAGCTTTTCCTGCTCGTAGAGGCCGAGGGTCTGGCGGACAAGGTCGCGGAAGCGTTTGTCGGCGCGGCACTTGATGGTGAGCTTGTAGCGGTAGTTTTCGTTGATCTTTTCGATGTTGCCGGGGGTGGGGCCAAGCACCCGGAGGGGCAAGTCCGGCTGCTGCGCGGCCTGACGGCCTAAGAGGGCCGAGAACCGGGCAGCGGCCCGGGCCACCTCAATTTCTTTCGGGCCGGAGAAGCCCACGACGCAGAGCCCGCAGAAGGGCGGGTAGAGGCCCAGTTTGCGGTAGGCAATTTCCTGCTCGAAGAAGGCGTCGTAGTCCTGCGCGGCGGCCAGGTTGAGGACGGGGTTGTCGGGGTCGGTGGTCTGGATGATGGCGAAGCCCGGGTCTTTCGCCCGGCCGGAGCGCCCCACCACCTGCGTGATGAGGCTGAACACCGTCTCGTAGGCCCGAAACCCCTGCGCAAAGAGCAGCGAGTCGATGCCGAGGACGCCCACGAGGGTCACGTCCTCGAAATCGAGGCCCTTGGCCACCATCTGCGTCCCCACCATGATGTCGTACTCATGCCGGGCAAACTTCGCCAGCAGCTTTTCGTGGGCGTCTTTGGCGGCGGTGGAGTCCTGGTCCATCCGCAGCACTCTTGCCTCCGGGAAAAGCTGGGCCAGCTCCTCCTCGGCCTTCTGGGTGCCGAAGCCCCGGTAGAGCAGCTTGCCGCCGCAGGCGGGGCAGGTCTTGGGGGGCGGGTCGAGCTGGGTGCCGCAGTAGTGGCAGAGCAGCTTGTGGCCCGCCTTGTGGTAGACCATGGGGACGCTGCACTTGGGGCATTTCAGCACCTCGCGGCAGTCGTCGCACTGGGCCATGGTCTGGTAGCCCCGGCGGTTGAGCAGCAAAATCGTCTGCTTGTCCGCGTCGAGGTTGCGCCGGATGGCGTCCTCCATCGCAAGGCTGATCTCCCTCGGGTTGCCCGAGGCCAGCTCTGCCCGCATATCGACGATCTGGACGCTGGGCAGCGGGTTGCCGCCGTAGCGCTGGGTGAGCCGGACGAGCTGGGTGCGGCCATTCTGGGCGGCGTAAAAGCTCTCGGTGCTGGGGGTAGCGCTGGCCAGAAGGAGCAGGGAGCCGTTCTCCGCCGCCCGCTGCCGGGCCACCTCGTGGGCGGCGTACCGGGGCGCGGACTCGGAGCGGTAGGTGTGCTCCTGCTCCTCGTCGATGATGACGAGGCCGATGTTTTCCAGTGGGGCAAAGACGGCGCTCCGGGTCCCCACCACGATGTCGGCACCGCCGTCCTGTATCATCTGCCATTGGAGCAGACGCTCGGTGTGGTTCAGGGCCGAGTGCTGGACGGCCACCCGCCGCCCGAACCGGCTCTTGAGGCGGAGGATCATCTGAGGCGTCAGGCTTATTTCCGGCACCAGCACGAGGGCGCGGCGGCCCAGCGCCAGACACCGCTCGATGAGCTTTAAGAACACCAGCGTCTTGCCGCTGCCGGTGACGCCGTAGAGCAGCGCCGAGTGGGGGGCGGTGTCTTCGAGGCCGGGCAGCAGGGCGTCATAGGCCGCCTGCTGCTCTTCCGTCAGGGTGATGGGCTCGTTTTTCAGCGGGATAGACGAATACAGGTCGATGGATTTGTTCACCTTGCTGCATTCGACGACGCCCTTGGCGCAGAGGTTGTCCAGCACGGCTTTGGTGATGCCGTGGGCCTCCATCTCGTTCTGGGTGCGCTCTCCCCCGCTCAGCAGGGCCACCGCCGCCAGCTGCTTGGCCGTGGGCCTGGGCTTTTGCTGCAAAGACCCCACCAGCTTATAGCTGTTCTCGGTGTGGCGGGTGAGCTGCTTTTGGAGCACCGGCGTCACGCCGTCCGCCGCGAGGGCGGGCTTATACTGCGCCCCATAGGGGATGATCGCCTTGACGGCCTCGTAGTAGGTGCAGAAGGTGCGCTCCTTGAGGAAATGCACCAGCCGCAGCAGCTCCGGCGTCAGGCAGGCCGAGGCCGGGGCCACGTCGAAGAGGTACTTGAGCTTTGCGTGTTCCGGCTCTTCGTCGCAGGCCAGCACCACGCCCATCCGGGCCTTGCTCCCCCGCCCGAAGGGCACCAGCACCATGCTGCCGAGGCGGACGGCCTCCTGCTGGTCGGGCATGACGGCGTAGGTATAGAGTTTGTCGAAGTGGAAGGTCGCGTTGCTCACGGCAACGCCTACCGTTTTTGGCATTCGCGGCTCCTTGTTATTTGTCGAGGCCGGCCCGCTGGCGGATGATGCCGTAGAGCTTCTCAGCGCAGGCGTCTACCTCGTCGTTCACGAGGGTGAGGGTGAACTTCTCCTGCTCGGCCAGCTCCTTCTTTGCGGTGTCGAGGCGCTCGAGGATGCTGGCTTCCGTCTCGGTGCCGCGGCCCCGGAGGCGGTGTTCCAGCTCCTCCACGGAGGGCGGCAGCAGGAAGATGGTGGTAGCCCCCGGGAACATCCGGCGGATATTGGCCGCGCCGTGGACGTCGATGACCAGCACCACCAGCTTGCCCGCCTCGAGGCGCTTATCCACCTCTTCGCGGAGGGTGCCATAGTAGTTGCCGTTGTAGAAGTTGTGCTCCACCACCTGGTCGGTTTCGATGAGGTGCTGGAACTGCTCCCGGGTGCGGTAGTAGTAGTCCACGCCCTCCTGCTCGCCGGGGCGGGGTGCGCGGGTGGTGGCGGAGACGGTCTTTTCGATCTCGGGGTGGGCCTCGCGCAGGGCCTTGACCACACTATCCTTGCCGGTACCGGCGGCACCGGAGACGACAAACAGGTACTTTTCGTTTTCCATTTTTTACTGCTCCTCTGTCGGTTTTCCTTCCGGCTGGCCCGCAGCGCGGCTTGCCACCGTCTCAGGCGTCAGGGCCGAAAGGACTACATGGTCGGAGTCCATGATGAGCACGGCTCGGGTGCTGCGGCCATAGGACGCATCAATGAGCATCCCCCGCTCCCGCGCCTCCTTCACCAGACGCTTGACCGGCGCAGAGTCGGGGCTGACGACGGCCACCACCCGCCCTGCGCTGACCAGATTGCCAAAGCCGATGTTGATGAGCTTCATCTGAACTCCTCCGTACTGTTTTTATTCGAGGTTCTGGATCTGTTCGCGGATCTTCTCGATCTCCGCCTTCATGTCCACCACCGTGCGGGTGATGTCCAGGTCCTGACACTTGGAGCCGATGGTGTTGGTCTCACGGTTCAGCTCCTGGGTCAGGAAGTCCAGCTTGCGGCCCACCGGCTCGTCCAGCTCCAGAATGGAGCGGTACTGGGCGATGTGGCTGCGCAGACGGACGGTCTCCTCGTCCACGGCGGTCTTGTCGCCGAAGATGGCGGCTTCCGTCAGGACGCGGGCATCGTCGATGCTGCGGTCCTCGAGGATGGTCTTGAGCTTCTCGTAGAGGCGGGCGGTGTAGGCTTCGACGCGGCCTGCGCTCAGGGTCTCCACCCTGCCCACCCGCTCCTCGAGGAAGCACAGGCGGCTCTCCACGTCGGCCTTCATCTTGGCGCCCTCGGCGGCGCGCATGGCGATGAAGTTGTCCAGCGCCTGAGCCGTCACGGCGGAGACGTCGGCCCAGAGCTGTTCCTCATCCACGTCGGCGTGGCGGGTGGCCAGCACGTCCGGGAAGCGGGTCAGCGTCGAGACGGTGACGTCGTTCTTGATGCAGAGCTTCTCCGAAAGATTCCGCAGGGCCTTCTGGTAGCTGCGGGCCAGCTCCATGTTGACGGTCACTTCTGCGTCGGCGGCCTCCACATTCTGGATGGTCATGCTCAGCTCGACCTTGCCGCGGGTGACCCGCTCGTTGAGCTGCTTTTTCAGGCGGCTGTCCATGTAGCTGCAGCTGCGGGGGATGCGGGACGAATACTCGAAATACCGGGAGTTGACGCTGCGCAGCTCGACCGTGATCTCGCGGCCATTCAATACAGCAGTCCCCCGGCCAAAACCGGTCATGCTCAGGATCATATGCTCCACGTTTCCTCTCTGTTGATGGGTGGATATGCGGACAAATTACGGTATATGTATCCGCGTTTGGGTATACAGGCCCATGTTACGATACATATGTTATTATTCTACTCTGATGACCGCTTTTTTGCAAGCCGGGAGCGCAAAAAATTGAGCTTTTCGTCCATGGTCAGGCTGTCCTTCGTACAACCTCTCAGTCTCACTTCGTTCGACAGCTCCCCTGGTAGGGGAGCCTCTGGCGAAACCGTTCACTTTGCGGGGACTGCCAAAGCCTCCCCTACTAGGAGCAACGGCGACGACCGCCGCCAGTGGCGGAAACAGGGAGGAGCTGTTGGGGCCGCGGCCAGCAGGATGCGAGCGGCAGCGAAGCAGACGCTGGGAGCCGCAACCCGAGCAGTGGCATCGCGGAGCGATGACGGAGAGGTTGTACTTCGCAGCAGCTTTTGTCCAAGCACACAAAAAGCCCCCCGCATCCCTGCGGGGGGCCTGAAAAGCCTTATGCTGTTTTATCAGACGGGGTGAGACTTGTTTGCAAAATCTGCATGGTCTGCATCCACGCCCTGAGCCTTGGCGTTGCGCTTCTCGAAGAACTTGGGAGCGACCTGCGGGAACATGGCGTAGGTCAGGACGTCCTCTTCCTGAGTAGCCCACTTTGCAGCCTCAGCCTTCAGCTTGTCCATCTCGGGAGCGAGGGTGTCAGCAAAGCGGCAGGTGATGGGCTGCTCGTCGCCCAGGATCTTCTTGGTGAACTCGGCGCTGATGGGCGCGGGAGTCTTGCCGTAGTCGCCGTGGACGAGGCCCTTGAACTCCTTGGTGACCATCTTGTAGCGCTCGCCCAGGATGACGTTGAAGACAGCCTGCGTGCCGACGATCTGGCTGGTGGGGGTGACCAGCGGAGGATAGCCTGCGTCCTCACGAACGCGGGGGATCTCAGCCAGCACTTCGTCCAGCTTGTCTTCCTTGCCGGCATCCTTCAGCTGCTTGAGCATGTTGGAGAACATGCCGCCCGGCACCTGATACAGCAGGGTGTTGGCGTCCACGCCCAGAGACTTGGGGCTGATCTGGCCGTTGGCGATGTACTTCTCGCGCAGCTTTGCAAAGTATGCGCGCACGACGTTCAGCTGCTTGAGGTCGAGGCCGGTGTCGTAATCGGTGCCCTGCAGGGCGGCCACGAGGCTCTCGGTAGCCATGTGGCTGGTGCCGCCGCTCAGGGGGCTCATGGCGGTATCGACGATGTCAGCACCGGCCTCGATGCCCTTCAGCAGGGACATGGAAGCCAGACCGGCAGTGTAGTGGCTGTGGATGTCCACAGGGATGGACAGGGTGTTCTTCAGCTCCTTGACCAGCTCGTAGCAGGTGTAGGGAGTCAGCAGACCGGCCATGTCCTTGATGCAGATGGAGTTTGCACCCATCTCTTCCAGAGTCTTTGCGTACTTGACGTAGTACTCGTTGTTGTGGACAGGGCTCAGGGTGTAGCTGATGCAGCCCTGAACGTGTGCGCCTTCCTTGTTGGCAGACTTGATGGCGGTCTGCAGGTTGCGGGGGTCGTTCAGTGCGTCGAAGATGCGGATGACGTCGATGCCGTTTGCAACGGACTTCTTCACGAAGTACTCGACGGCGTCGTCCGCGTAGGGGCGGTAGCCCAGCATGTTCTGGCCGCGGAACAGCATCTGCAGCTTCTGGTGGGGCAGCTCCTTGCGCAGGATGCGCAGACGCTCCCAGGGGTCCTCATCGAGGAAGCGGATGCAGCTGTCGAAAGTTGCACCGCCCCAGCACTCGACGGAGAAGTAAGGGATCTTGTCCATCTCGGGCAGGATGGGACGCATCTCGTCCATCGTCATACGGGTGGCCAGCAGGGACTGGTGGGCATCGCGCAGGACGACTTCCGTGATCTTGATGGGCTTTTTAGCCATTGTTGTCACCTCTCTCTTAGTTCATGGAAACCAGAGTGTCACCGGAGTTGACGGTGTCGCCCTTATGGACATTGATGGAAGCAACGGTGCCGTCCTGAGGAGCAACGATCTCGTTCTCCATCTTCATGGCCTCGAGGATGACCAGCACGTCGCCAGCCTTGACGGAAGCGCCGGCGGCGACCTTCACGTCCAGGATGTTGCCGGGCATCGGAGCCTTGACCTCAACAGCGCCTGCGGAAGCAGGAGCAGCGGGTGCGGCAGGAGCAGCAGCGGCAGCGGGAGCCGGAGCGGCCTTGGGTGCGGGTGCAGCAGCAGGAGCCACGGGTGCAGCGCCGGCAGCGGTCTCCTCGACAGAGACGCTGTAAGCAACGCCATTGACGGAAATATTGTAGTACTTCATGGAAGAGTCCTCCTGAATCAATCTAGATCGTTAGATGTACGTTTTCTTACAGAGCCATGTTGCCGTGCTTCTTGGGCAGACGGGCAGCACGCTTGGTGCTCAGCAGCTCGAACGCGGCCACGACGCTTGCGCGGGCGTTGGCAGCCTCGCAGGTCATGTCGGCAGAACCGGCGGCCACAGCAGCGTCAGCGCTGCACACCTCGGCGACGTAGGCAGCAGCCTTGGCCTTGGTAGCGGCGACGATGTTGTCGGAAGCGTCGATCTCGTCCTTGTACAGCACGGAGACGGCAGCGGAAGGCTCGAGAGCGCTGATGGTGCAGCCCTTGACAGCGATCTTCAGGTCAGCAGCGGCCAGTGCGGTGTAGACGGGGCCGACAGCCTTACCGGCGATGAGAGCCACCTTAGCGGTGGTAGCGTCGGCATAGGTAGCAGCCAGACGGGCAGCCTCGCGGATGCCGCCGGCGATGTCATCGGAAGTGCTGGGAACGAAGCCCTCGGTGTTCACGATGGTCAGCACGGGGACGCTGAATGCGTCGCACAGGCGGACGAAGCGGGAAGCCTTAGCCACGCAGTTGTGGCACAGCTCCTTGCCGGTGGCCACGACGCCCACGGCGTTGCCGCCGATGGTAGCGAAGGCGGTGTAGACGTTCTTGCCGAAACCGGCGTACATCTCCACGGCGCTGTCCTTATCGATGAGGGCAGCAGCAGCCTTTGCAGGCTCGGCGTTGGCGCTCAGGACAGCGGTGGGCTGCTCGAACTCGAAGATGGCCGGGCCGGTCAGGTTGTTGGCAGGCAGCAGACCCACGATGTGGGCAGCCTTCTCAGCAGCCTCGGCAGCGTCAGCGGCCACGATGGCAGCCACGCCTGCCTTTGCGGCAGCAGCGGCAGAACCGGCGTCAGCGACCTTGTCGCCCTTAGCGGCAGCGGTGAAGGGAGCGGTGAAGAACAGCTCTGCGCCCTCAGCCATGATGCAGACATCTGCGTTGGCAGCGCTCAGAGCGCTGGTGCCGCCGCAGACGCCCAGAACGACGGCTACCTGAGGCACGACGCCGGACACCTTTGCGATGGTGGCGTTGAGCTTTGCAGCTGCGTTCAGTACGTCCAGACCCTCAGCCAGCTTTGCGCCGACGGAGTCGTAGAAGGTAACGACCGGGCAGCCCGTCTGGGCAGCCAGCTCGAGGACCTTGATGTTCTTCTCAACGTCCTTGACGGAAACAGCCTCGCCGTTCTGGAAGACGGCATAAGCCTGCTGACCGGCAGCATAGCCGCTGGCAGCACTCACCGCGCCGTCCGCAAACAGAGCGGTGTATTCCCCGTCATCAAAAAACTTGGCGAGGATTTCTCCTTTGGTACTCTTTGAAGCCATGGTAAGACCTCCTGCTTATCTGTGTGAGTTTCAAAATTAGGTATATTATACCTTACTTTCTACTTTTTTTCAAGATGGTCTATTCAAATCTCTGTAAGTCTATATTTATCGATATTGCGACATTATTTCGAAGTCGTTTTTTGCCATTCCAAAATGGACTCTATGCAAATCTCTGTAAGTCTATATATCTTTTGAAGATTTGGTGTCAAAATTGGTGTCAAATAATTAGGAAACAATCCTATTAAACTGTTTGATTGCCTCTGCTTCGGTCTCTTCTTTTAAGATATGAGTATACACTTTCAAGGTTATATCGGGCGACGAATGTCCCATAAGGTATTGAACCGATTTAACATCCATCTTGGCTTTGACAAGCCGTGTACAATATTCGTGGCGCATACTATGGGCAGTGACTTCAGGCAATAGTTCATCATGGCAACTATTATAGGCTTTGATTAGTCCTTCAAAAATTCTAACAAGGTTTTTATTCGTATAGGGCCTTCCAGTTTTTGCTATAAACAAGAAGTCGGCTTGCCCATCTATTATTCTCTCTGCTTTTACAATCGGACGTTGTTTTACCGCTTCTTCAAAAGCAATGATGGCGTCTTTAGATAATGGGATAGTCCTTATCCCACTTTCTGTTTTTGTAGGTGCTAAATACAGCCCGCCGCTCTTTCCATCGTACACCATCTGATGAGATATAGTAACAGTGTTGTTATCAAAATCAAATGACTTTTTTGTTAGCCCGCATAATTCTCCTGCTCGAAGTCCTGTCTCGTGTAAAAGCATCACCATGCCAACATGCCTTTTATATACTCGACTAGATTTCATGAACTTGATCAGATTTTGATACTGCTCTTCTGTTAATATTTCTTTTTCTTTTGAGTCACATTTGACAACTGTATTTAATTTAAAAACGAATGGATTTCTAGGAATTATATTCTCATCAAACATTTCTTGAAATGCCGGTCTAGCTAAAGACATGACATCTCTGATTGTTGTATAACAATATCCTTCGTTATCCAATTCTCGTGCAAATTGTTTTACATCGCGCACTAAAATATCAGTTGCATTCATTTCCCCAATTAGGTGATTCTGAAAGATTTTCAAATTCTGCGATTTTGTTTTATAGCTGCTTGGCCTAATAGTAAGTTTTGTTTCTTCGAGATGTCTTTTTGCTAATTGGTACACTGTGATTTTTGAAGTAGACGTTGTACCCAAATTAAGTTTTTCTTGGATTTCAGCTTCTTTTTCTCTCAATTCTTTAAGTGAAGTGGCGTATATTATTGAGCGTTTTCCAAGTTTGTTTGTCCATCTATATTGGTATCTCCCATCCTTTCTCTGGCTCTCGCCGTCTTTTAAAACTTTGCCATTATTATCTTTACGTCTTATCATGATGCGGAACTCCTTACGTTATATAAGAAGCTCTGGTGTGACACCATGAGTATACCACATCAGAGCCTATATTTCAAACAGAATACGTTTGATCTATATATTTTTCGAGAGCCTTACGTTTGATAAGACGTTTATTCCCCACCCAAAGTACCAATGGACAGTTTTCATCATCAGTAATCGCTCTTAGTCGGCAGACCCCAATCCCCGTGTAAGCAGCCGCTTCATCTAACGTCAGAGTCGTCTTTTCCCAAATTGGGACTTCCTTCATCCAATCACCTCCTCCAGCTTGTGATCTCCATACTTTGCCACACATACATTATAAAGTAGCATGGCACGTGTCATAAGCCCAACACCGCCGATACGGGGTGTAACTTTGATATTCTCCATCTCATAAACAGCGTCAGCGCAATCACCGTGCTGCTTTCCGTCTTCGTCATAGTTGATGCCAACATCGATGCAGACCTCTACTCGATCAAGACCAAGCGGTGTGATGAAATTACGTTTTCCGACTGCAGAGATGATCACATCGACCATATCCATTGCAAGAGCCGTGCATTTCATAAAACTTCCGCTGCTGTTCACAGAGATCACATTACAGTGGCGCTTAATCAGCATATCAACCAGCGGACGACCAACAATATCAGATTGACCGCATACAAGCACATTCTTGCCATCCAGATCGTAACCGATGGAGTTAAAAATCTTCATAACGCCCAGTGGAGTGCAGGGCTGAAATGGAGATATAGTATTAAAACCATCAACATCAACTGCGTCTGGGATGTAGATATTTTGGGGATTGATATGTTTTGGCAGCGGGAGCTGAACAATAATACCGTCCACATCTTCCCAATTATAATCTTCTAGTATCTTGTTATTTAATTCATCCTCCGTAATATCTTCTGGTAGCTTGATAAGATTTGCTTCGATTCCCACTTCTTCGCAGTCGCGCATCTTGCCACGGATATAAGCATTGGATGCAGGGTTATCCCCTACTTGATAAATATGTAAAACAGGAGCATAGTCATCTTCTGCGATAATATTCTTGATTTTATTTTTGATATCTTGTGCAATAGATTTGCAATCAATAATCATTGTGAACCTCCTTTATAAAAATGTCTGAAATAGTTTCCTAAGTTTTGCGCTGAGAGCGTCATTTTCAAGATATGATGAAGAATTCAATCTGAACTTTCTGTACGGGACGTTTTCAGATGATAGATAAACATCATAATTAATATCGTCCATTATGAAGGATTCATTAGTGACAACTTTGGCGGTCGGTAAAAAACATTCAAGTAATGAAATATCATAATTGAAATCCTGACAAAGAGATTTACCAAAATCATCAATATCTGGAATCTTCTCATTATCGATATAGTCCCAAATATATTTTATTCCAGTTAGACCATCTTTCATGAGGCCATCTGTTTTTACCATTTTGTGTAGGTCTGTATCAATCAAAATAAATCTACTATAGAATCCAGAAAATCCTCCATTAGACTGTAAAAGCAGCTTCATATGTTTTCTCCTTTATACTCACTACTACTATACAGAACATTTCGTAGCTGATTGATAAAATCATCCACAACGCATTCACTGCAATCTAAATTAACCGTACACACGCCACAGCTATCAGTATAATGATGCAGTAGATCTTCGATTGATCTTTTATAATATTCTGTTTGGTCTTTATAAAACCCTAATTCTACTGTAAATTTGTCGCTTTTATTTAACGCATTATCGCTATTATTTTTACTCATTTATTACCTCAAATACGATGAAGGAGCCATTGTTTGCTCCAATCGATATTTTTCATGTTCACCCAACATTTCACGTCGCCATCTTTGAATAAATATTTCTGATTGAACTTTCTTAATGTAAAATGTGGCTCGCAGTCCGGCCATGAAAAATTACCGGGGCATCTCCACACAAGATATAAATCACCCGGAATTAGATTTGACTTATCTGTTGTCATACAACTCAACAAAAGTGTTTTAACGAATGGATCATACATATCGACATAGGCTACTACGTTTAAACATGGGCGCGTGACGTTATTTAGATATGGATGAATGAAGTTCCTTGAGATTCTAAATCCAGGCTTAAATCCATCTATATCAATCCAATATGCGATTTTCCATCTTGGAGTCCAATCTCCGTAATCTACTATTGTAAGGTATGGTCGGTAGTTCACAAAACAAATTTTATCATCCAAGTTCAACACCACTTTCGTTTACAATATAGATGCCGTTGTCTTTCAAATACTCAATAAACTCTTCATGTGGTAATTTATGGGCGAGCTCACAAATAGTGTAGTTGCTTCTGCCTTTCACCCACTTTGTTTCTTTTCTCAAGTTAGACCACTGATGTACACGAAATTCCTTACAACGCCATTTTAAATGAAAGGTATCCGCACACGAATCGCAAATTGGTATCTCTACATAAAAGTCACCCGGATAGCGTTTTCGTCTCCACCACTCCATATCATATAATACAATACCATAGAGTTCAGGATAATCTTCAAATCCATGTTCTCTAAGGTAAGCAAAACCCAATCCGTTGATGGTCCATTCTGGCGACCTTGGAACTGTATATCGAAGCTGCGATTCTGTATGCGAGATACAGGCATTGTTATATTTTCCATCAATGCCCATAATGTACCAGTCGGATTTATAATAGCCTATTTGTTTAGTCACAACTAATCACCTCCCACGTATCATCACCCAACGGCCACATGCATCCATAAAATGTTCCCAAATTTTCGATTTTAAAATAGTACCATTTTTTCGTCACGTAGTCATAAATACTGTAGCAAGTGCAACGGCCATCCGGCCAATGGTTCTTTTTAATGGTTTCAATATCAAGTTCTAAAAATCGTTTGATCTCGGATAATTTATATGAAGCAAAAATATAATCCCATGGGTCACGCCAATGGATAAACCACATGTGCTCTACGAAGTTCGGCCATTCTACAGAAAATCGTTCGACTGGTTTACTTCTGCTAAAATTCTTATATTGAAGAAAATAGTTGCTGATACCGTATACACCAGTCCAATAATGGTCTTTAGTGCAGATGAAATGAGAATAGCCTTCCCATTCTGGATTTTGTATTTCCCAGTGATTCTTTTCGATTGAAAATCTATCGTCCATTCAATCTACCTCATAAAAGTCTAGTTTTACCGTATTTTTTACTTGTTTTTGTAACGATAATACGTTATTTATTTTACTTTTTATGTTCCATAAGTTCTTTGATTCGCATTCTGTCATCGAAAATAGACATAAGCGCGATCATTTTCCATAATTCGAGCTCGGACGCTTCCTCAATGGGCTTACATCCATCTTTTCTTGCTTTGTCTGAAATAGAATCATTATGAAGCCATCTCCAAACCTCAACAATACCACATGTTGTGTAACCGTATACTCCAAATAAGTCTGGCATATCATACTCTGCATTATGCCACGGAATCATTTTGATAAGAATATCCAGAGGGCTGCACTCATATGGATTGAATCCAATGAGATCAGGAATATATCCAAACATACCATGACTCATACTCATTCTTTTATTCTCTTTTGCGTCGGTCGGCTTTCCGTATTGACAATCACTAATATGAGCTTTCATCTCTTGCACCATCCTTCGATTTTCTCACATACTCTACAAATTGCGTCAAAAAAGTCAACTCTCGTCTGCATTAGAAACAATTTGAAGTACGCTCTCCGCTTCTTTGCGAGCCACCAATCGTTGTTCATATTCTTTGTTTGCGATTCGTTCTTGCTCATGCAATTCAAGTCCTTTCAACCAGTAAGATGGGCATTCGTAAATTTTTTCAAGCGTGTTTGCATCGCAAAAGTATTCTCGATCTCTCTTATTGTAATCGTAATATCCAATAAACGACAGACCGTAATCGCTTATTACAACGTTGTCTTTTAAAAGGACTGGACGTTCATCCATGACCTTAACCCAACCGAGGAAGTTTTCGCAAGATTCTGCGCAACTATCTCTTGTTTGCTTTCTATAAGCGCATACTTCTTTATGTAAACATTTACTGCAAATAGCCATTTTTTCTCGCTTTCCAACAGAAATTCTCTGCCCAATCATAAAATAGTTTTGGAATGTCTCGTACACAAGAAACAACTTCCTGAAGTAAGGTGTTACTAGTTTTGTCTTCATAAGGTTCTTTATAAATACATTCCCATTTATACTCCCAGAGTTCAACTGTACTATTATCTTGTGTACTGATTTTCACAAAAATAGAACGAAGATATGCGTTTACATTTACAGAAGTATAGCAATGTTCTTGTTCAAGCGGCCATTCATTTATTTTTTCAAATAAACTAACTGCCCTATCGACCGCCATTTCGAATAGTGGTTGCTCGTCAGAGCACACACATATTCGTTCTATATCACCATCATGTAGAAGATTCAACTCCCAAATTTCTATTGTTCTCACCTCTTTCTAAAACATACATTTTAATCGTCAAAAACTTCTTCTCGCAAAACAGGCTCATCGTGGCTTTCTACACGACTGCCGCATTCTGGACATTGTGTTTGATAAAACAAAATCACATCCAATGACTTCGCAACCAAAACACCTTCCGAATCAGACCAAAATTCACAACCACAACCACATTTAAAATGATATGCAAGTTCTTTTGGAGTCTGCTTATGCTGAATAATCTTAATTGCCATCTGGCACCTCCACGGTAAAGATATTTTTGGTTGCTTCTTTCCAAGAAATAAACTCAGCCCCAGCAACTTCCGCTCTACATCTATAGCACGCAATCACATTATTCTCAGGAATATCCAAATCAGGATTTTCAAAAGAAGCCACTCGAATCTTAGTTACACAGCCACAATTCTTGCACGGAAATATGATTACTGGATTTTTCAAACTATCAGTCTTATGCATATTTACGCCTCAATTTACATACACGTTATTAGCTCCGTAGATGAACCATAATTCTCTTTCCGAGAGTAAGTTTTCTTCAGACAGAGCGAACTTGATAACTTCATCGATAACATCATCGTCTGTATGTGTCTCGTCATATTCTACTGTGTCGCAAACCTTATACATTTTGCCGTCTTTGTCCTGAAGTAGCATTCCCTCACCAAGTTTTAATGGAGTTGTTTTCTTTTCTTCTCGAATATGTGCTTTCATATATTTATTCCTCCCGCCCGCCCATAAAATTTACCTTTTACCAGAATGAATATTTCGTTCTAACTGAAGGTGTTTCTACACTTTTTGCAGGATTTTCCAACATCGCGGCCTTCGCCGTAATCTCAGCGATACTCTTCTGGAAGTCCTGTAGTTTCTTCAATTCGCTTTTAATATCAACTTTGGCTTCAACATTCTCGATAAACCCCATATCTTCAAGGCATTTGCAGTAACCAGCAATCTCGTTATAGAAGATGTGGTCGTACTCTTCCAAAAGTGTATGTCCATCAAACAGCTTTATTTGCCATGCAATTCCAAATGGAGCTTCTTTCTCATAATGAGATTCAATAGCGTAATACTTCATTTATGTATTATCCTTACTTAATACCGTACTTAGCTTTGATCTTCTTCAGAGTCTCACTCTTATTGTGATAGTCATCGCGAGCTGCCTGATAAGCGGTCATCTTCTCTGCAAGAACACGCTTTGCTTCGGCCTCTGCAACGTCAGCCTCTGCCAGCTCCTTGTTCAAAACAAAGCCGCTCGTCTTGATACCATCAATAAAACCATCCATGTGATCCTTCTTGACACTCTTCTCGCCCATTGTACCAGTATCAGTGTTGAACATCTTTACAATGGAATCCTCAACGCCAGCAATATTGTACACATAAAAATACTTAGCCATAATTATTTCTCCTTTTATTTTTCTTACTGTTTTCCAGTAGATCCAAATCCTCCAGCACCACGCTCAGTTTCGTCCAATTCGGAAACTTCTTCAAAATCAGCCTGCCAGAACGGAACAACTGCCATCTGAGCAATGCGGTCGCCATGAGTAATCATTTGAGGGATATTAGAATAGTTGTGGAGAGGAATAATAATCTCTCCACGATAGTCCTGGTCGATGATTGGTACGGCGTTCACAGGTGCAAGACCCTGCTTAGTGGAAAGACCGCTGCGAGCGAACCCTTGAATGTACCAACCTTCCGGCGGAGCCATCCGTAAACCAGTATGTACCTTAACGGTCTCATGCGGCTGAATCATAATGCAGCGATCACCATTCTTGTTTACCATCGTTGCGTCATCAAAACCGATATAGGCGTATAGGTCTGCACAAGCAGCATTTTTAGAACCATAAGTCGGCAGATGAGCATCTTCGTGAAGTTTATTGATTTTAATGTTAGGGCGATACGGCATCCGACTCATGCCATAGCCAAGATTAGTAGTTGCATTTCCCAAATCCATATTATTTTCCTTTCTCTTCTGGAGTCCACCAAAGGACTGGTCTTCGTAAAGCAAAACTCTTATTACAGCCGATTACACGTTGATTGGAGCTCCCCATGTACGGCAAAGAGATATCTCGTTTAGATTCGATATATGGGCCATCGACTAGCACGTTTATATTTCGAATAATTGTTACCGTTGTCGGAATAGTTTGATATTTCAATTCTTCTGCCGCCTGTTGAATCAATTCTTCCCATGTATATCCAGTCCACATCCAAATGTCTTTGCTTCCTTCAAACTCGTGTCTGATTCTTATTAGAATTTTGCAAATTATCTCCCTGTTCTCTGGATACAGTGGGTCTCCACCAGTAAGCGTAAGCCCCTGAATATAATCAGGTCGAAGTAAATCTACAATTTTATCAAGCGTTTCATCTGTGAATGGCTGACCACCATTCGGGTCCCATGTAGTAGGGTTCTGACAGCTGGGGCAATGATGCGTACAACCCTGCACGAAAAGTGTGACACGCACCCCTTCACCATTCGCTATATCACATGGAACGATTTTAGCGTAGTTCATCTTAAACAAACCTCATCCACATACTTGCACATACGATGATAAAAACATTCAGTGCAACACAGCCATACATTCCGTTCTTCCTATCACCTCGGAAAATATATGTAGAGGTGTCATATAGAATCTGCTCAGAGCGAATTACCGCAGCGGTGAAAATCAAAATGATATAAGCCTTGACCATAAGCCAAACAATCTCAGTCAGCATCGATTAACACCTCCTCGATTGGAACAACCTGACCATTAACGTAGTAGCACATCTGACCGTGCTCATTATAATAAGGAGACATATAGCCGTAGCCTTGATTGCCTGTACTTCCACAGAATAAGTAATACATAATGTGTGTATCCTTATCGTATACCATATGGGTATCACTGATACGATAGAACCAGCCATTCTCTACAGCTACATTTCCTACTGAGTCTTTCACGCTTGTACTGCATCCAGTCAGTATAATAGCTGCTAGAAGTACGCATACGGCAGTATTTTTGAAGGTTTTAAACATACCTTTCCTTTCTGTTAAAAGCGGAATTCTATCAAAATTTGTCAAGAATTTATTGCGATAATGCGTTAAATAATTTTAGCAAAAAATCAGGAATTTTTCTCATCATCTGTCATGTATCGCCAATACACTACCGTATCGGCAACCTCATAATAATCAGTATCATACCACTCACCATTAAATGTGATGCACGCAACGCTTTCTGTTCCGTCCTTGTATTTTATGATGACATCCTCTGAACACATTCCGTACTCTGGGACTGGAGGAGTTACGTCTTTCGCGCAAAACCATCGTGCATCGATGCTTTCTTCTTCGTATGAAACCAACTTTATATTATGATAACAATGTTGAAAAGCACTCTCGATCTCACTCTTAATTGGGTTGATATCTTCGTCTCCGTTTTCATCAACCAAAAGTTCAAGTGTTACTTTCTTCATCGTTGTCCTCCGGCCAGTCGATTCTAGCCCCGCAGTTACCACAGTAACCATTACGGTTACCATCTTCATTAAAGAGATATTCACCACTGCCACAGCACTGGCAGGAAATGATACCATCTTCTACAAAAGGATTGTTAATCATGTTTTAAATCCTCATCTGATAATTCAAGTTCCTTTTTAAGAATCCATTTTAATTCGTTCGTGCCAACGGCTCTCATATAGGTATGCTTTTCTGCCGTAGACATCAATAAAGCTCTTGCTTTCATTCTTTTGAAAAGTCTATGGTATAAATTGAGTTTTTCTTCATCTGTCATCACTCTACCTCAGTACCCTTATTATCGTCAGCGTCGTTTACCATATCATCAAAGAATGAACCGTAAATCAAACCACTGATCTTTGATGATGTTACCGATGATTTTCACAGACTCTCCTCTTTTGATAGCTGCACGGATATATTTTCCTTTTAGTGATTCAAGTTCAGAACAATCAACAACATCTAAAATTCTTACGATAGCTTCAGCTCCGCCTTCATAACCTTCAAAATTTGCGGCATTCCCATCTTTAATAAACTCTCCATTGATGTAGAATCTTCTACCGATAGAAGGGCCTATGTAATTTACTCCCCATCCATCACCTTCTAAAGTGAGTGCAAGAGAAAGAAATCCGTAATCTTTTATTCCAAAAGATACATTTTTAATGTATGCGTTTCTCAGCTCATATCCATTAGCTTCAAGAATGTCTTTAGTCCACTTTTTCATATTGGCACCTCCTAAAACGGCACTTTTATAAAGTTGTAAACAACCCCGCATTCCCCTCGATAGAGAACATAAATAAATCTTCCGAATCCATATCGTAAACTTCTTTACAAGGCCATTTACGAACTGGAACCATATCGGTCTCTCGTTTTTCGTAAAGAGTAACGGAAGCAGGTTCGTACGCAACAGTCAGTTTATACTTATCGTCAGGTTCTTGTTTTCCATACAGACGTTCATTCATAAAGTCATCTGTTTTGAAATGATTCAGAATTTGAAGTCCGTATCTAATTGCCTCTTTTAATGCATCATCTTTCGTATCATGTTCAGACACAAGAACTTCTCTACCGTCAATCGTGATGCCGTCATAAAAGTTTGTAAAAACGCCCCCATAGTTTCATAAAGTCCCCCATTTCTCTCTACCGCAAGTGTCACAGACGAAGTGCCATTTATCATACCAACTATGTTTTGCATCGTAGAGCATCACACCACCACATCGGCTGCATTCTGGAAGAAACCAACGGAGTAGACGTTTCAAGATTTTAGCAATCATTCTTACTCTTTCTCCACAATCCGTGCTTTTTCATAATCTCGAAGAAATCTTCCATAAGAGTATCGGCCATCTTACCAGGTATTTCAGGAAGATCTAGTCCAAAATCTCTAAAAGCACAGTGTAGGCAGCCCCATGGAGTTAAGGCGAATTTTTCATAAAAATCATCATCAGGATTGTTTCCTTTTGAGTCCAACGTATTCGTCTCGTACTCAAACTGTCTCACTTCGTCCTTGGTGAGCCATTTCTGCCACTTACCACAAACAGAGCAATACAGACCAATCTGGCTACCTTTGTTCTGGATAAAGAGAGATTTACTGCCACACTTACATTTGAAGTCCATCTCAGCCACCTGCCTTTTCTACATTCTGAACCATGCAGCTCATACCGGGATGAGATTTTTCAAAACGATGCCGTGCCTTATTCATAGCTTCATTCTGATCGTATGCTCGGACATAATATGTATTAGTTGCCTGAATTCCATCTTCATAAAACAGGACTTCTACTGACCAATAATTCATATAGCTCCCTTCATGCCACCACACCCACCCTGCTTGTTAGTTTACTTCCTCGTATGTCTTTTCAAAGATATCGGGCTTGCAAGAGTAAATCTCTCCGTTCACGCCACGGATAATATAGTCTCCGTAGTTTGCGTGCATCACACCTTCCAACGTTTCGATGTCTGCGTTAGTGTCTGGAACGTGAATAAATCCGCTACTCAACCCATGCAAAGTAACCGTTCTGTCTGTCACCTTATTCATAAACCAGTCTGGAATATAATCAATTCCAAGCTGAAATGCTTCGACGACAACAGGTTTCTTACGATACCACCCCATTACTTTCGACTTCCTTTCAAGAATCCTTCAAGCAAAATAAGAGCCAACCAAATACCTGTCGCAACCTTGACCGTAAACGTGATATTTAATAGTTTAAAAATAAGCCAGACAGCACCAATCGTGGTAATCCACGAAGTAAAATAAATTAAGGCAAGAAATAAAATGGTTCCAAGAAAAGAACCAAGTGCCTTAAAGAAATTCTTCCACACTTCTATTCCAATCACCTTCTTTCAAAAATTTTCATTTTATAAAGCCTCGTTTACTCACCCTTGGTAACGACTGTATCGGCACCCTGTACGGTAACCCAACCATGCTTCAGGCGAGCTTCTGCTTCCTTCATCTGAATCAGTTCAGGAGTGATAGATTCGGAAAGCACCTTATTTGCATCAGCCTCGGCCTGTGCTTCAATCATCTTAACGTCAGCTTCCGTCTGTGCCTTAACTTTATCAGTCTCTGCCTGAGCCAGAGCGGTCTGCTTATTCAGCTCAGCAATCTCTGCGTCCTGCTTTGCCTGCTCCTTAGCACGAATCTTCTGCATCAGGGTATCATCAGGCTGTGCGTCAACAATCAGTGCGGAAGAAACATTGATACCATATTCTGCGGTCAACTTCTCATTCAGATAGTTGGTGATTGCAGTATTAACACCTGCACGGTCATCAGAATAAATCTGCATAACACTGAACTGAGGAGTGACTTCCTTAACATAAGCAATAATGTCATTCTGGATTTTGCTCTCCATCAGGCTCTCACCATCCATGCCACCAAACTTGGTGTACAGTTCAACAACATGCTCCGGCAGGAAGTTATAATTAACAGTCAAGTTAATTGCAATCGTACCGCCATTAGCAGGGGCATCGATGTGCCAATCTGCGTGTTCCTTTGCACCGTAATCAGATGCTGCATTAGAGAATACCACACGCTGCTGAGTAATCGGGAACTCAGACACATGCTTTAATGGGCTCATAAAGTGCCAGCCCTGAGAAATAGTCTGCTGCTCGACTCCCTTCGCAGAATAAACAACACCAACATAACCAGTGTGTACTCGCTCGGTACAAAGCACTGCGCCAACTGCAACGAGAAATGCAACAAAAATTGCCATAAATTTTTTCATAAGTATCTCCTTAATCTTTGTAGTTATCTTTTAAAATGTAATAGGCGATAACCCATACAATCATAAAGAAAACAATAATTTCTTTCATATGTAATCCCACCAACCCACCACTTATATTCAAATTTTATTTCATACTCTCTTCGAGTTCTTTGTAGCTAATTCCACTCGTCAGTCCCGGAGACTCTTCACTATCCGTTCCTTTGAAATGCGCTCCAACAACACTAGGATGCAAATATTCAATCATTGCAAAATTAGCAACATCAATGAGCCATTCTGTATTTCCTGTCTCTAAATACTTTTTGACTCTTGGATAAATTTCCTTTACAGCTTGAGCCAAGTCTGGATATGTTTGATTCATCCAACCGTATTTATAATGAGATACCAAAATACGATTCTGCATCTTTTTAACAAAACCATTATCCCAATCTCGCTTTAAAATCTGTTGTGTAGTATCCATATCTTATCCTTTGTTTAGTTATCGCTCAAATGAACCACCCGGTCACGAATCTCCTGAGTACGTCCCTGATTCCAAAAATGGCTTCCTACGTACCCACAAGTACGCCGTGCGACATTCATTTTATTCTGATCGCGGTTGCCACAATTCGGGCACTCCCACACCAGCTTGCCGTTATCCTCCACGATCTTGATCTCGCCGTCATAGCCGCACACCTGACAGTAGTCGGACTTGGTGTTTAACTCGGCGTACATGATGTTGTCGTAGATGAACTTCATAACGCTAATTACGGCAGGAATATTCTGCTGCATATTAGGAACTTCAACATAGCTAATGGCACCGCCCGGAGAAAGCTTCTGGAACTCACTCTCAAACTTCAGCTTTGTGAATGCATCAATATGTTCACGAACATTGACATGGTAAGAATTGGTAATATACTCATGATCAGTTACTTCAGGAATAATGCCAAAGCGCTTCTGCAGGCACTTGGCAAACTTGTAGGTGGTGGATTCCAGCGGAGTGCCGTAGAGGGAGTAGTCCATGTTCTCGGCCTTTTTCCACTCTGCGCACTTATCATTCATGTGCTGCATAATTTCAAGAGCGAACGGTTTTACTTCAGAATCGGTGTGGCTCTTGCCAGTCATATACTTCACGCACTCATACAGACCGGCGTAACCCAGGCTGATGGTGGAGTAGCCGCCAAAGAGTAGCTTGTCAATCTTTTCGCCCTTCTTTAGACGAGCCAGTGCTCCATACTGCCAATGAATAGGACTCATGTCAGAAACAGTTCCGAGTAAACGCTTATGTCGAATCTGAAGTGCTCGATGGCACAATTCAAGACGCTCATCAAAAATCTTCCAGAATTTATCTTTGTCTTTTTCAGAGCTACAAGCCACGTCCACCAGATTGATGGTGACCACACCCTGATTGAAGCGACCATAATATTTCTGACCCTTTACCCAATTCTTTGCGTTAGCCACATTCTCAGTAGTTCGGTCAGGCGTTAGGAATGATCTACACCCCATGCTGACCCACACGCCACCCTTGAGTTCCTTCATAACTTTTGCGGAAATGTAATCTGGAACCATACGCTTTGCAGTACACTTAGCGGCCAACTCCGTCAGGTAATAGTATTTAGAATCAGGATGAATATTATCCTCATCGAGAACGTAAATCAGCTTCGGGAACGCAGGAGTAATCCACGCTCCGGTTTCATTTTTAACACCCTGAATACGCTGTTTTAGCATTTCTTCAATGATAACAGCCAAGTCATCACGAGTCTGTCCTTCAGGAACTTCATCCAGATACATGAATACGGTAATGAAAGGAGCCTGACCATTGGTTGTCATCAACGTAATCACCTGATACTGGATAGTTTGAACACCACGAGCGATTTCTTTATGTAAACGTTCTTCAACAATGCGATTGATGGTCTCCTTTGCTGGCATCTTATCAATCTCATTGTTTTGGACCATATCGTAGAACTCCTGATGGACTTCCTTCTCGATTTTCTTACGAGAGACATCTACGAACGGAGCCAGATGAGATAAAGTAATGCTTTGTCCACCGTATTGGTTAGAAGCCACCTGAGCAACGATCTGCGTAGCGATATTACAGGCAGTGGAGAAACTGTGCGGTCTGTCAATTCCAGTACCAGAGATTACAGTACCGTTCTGCAGCATATCCTCCAGGTTGACCAGATCGCAGTTGTGCATATGTTGAACGAAATAATCTGTATCATGTACATGAATGATACCAGCCTTATGCGCATCCAGAATATCCTTCGGAAGCAACAGTCGCTCTGTCAATTCTTTGGATACCTCGCCAGCCATATAATCGCGCTGGACGCTGTTTACAGTAGGGTTCTTATTACTATTTTCCTGATTGATTGCATCGTTCCGAATATCGATGATATCCAAAATGCTTGCATTAGTCTTTTCCTTTTCTCGGATTTCCTGACGATATTTACGCCACTGACTATACGCTTCTGCTACATCTGAAAAAGGACTATTTTTCAGACTGTCAACCACGATATCCTGAATCTGCTCAACCGATAGGATGTCTGGCATATCAGCAATGTAATCAGCGATTGCATTGGATACACGAGCGTCGATACCACCCGGCGTGCAGGTCATCGCCTTCTCAATCGCATTTACAATCTTACTCTTATCAAAAGGAACTTTCGTTCCATCGCGTTTAATCACATATTCCATGCAATCACTCCTTTAAATTCTAAGGACGACCTTAGAAAACCAAAATGTCATTATCATCACTAGGAGCATCACTGCCACCAGTGGATATTCCCAGTTGTATCTCATTTATGTAAACCTCTTAAAACTTGACTTCATCGGCGTAAACCTTAGAATTCAGCATTGAATGGTCAACTTTATTAACTCCTTTGTTATTCGGAGACATAGCATCATTATGAACACTCGGAACCACGGCAGTCTCAATGTTTGGAGTATGGATTTCTGGACGGAAAACCAAATCATCAGTATAGTCGTGTTTCGCATGACGAGGAACATACTGAACGCATTCTTTTACTGTCTTTCCAATAGTAGGAATATAGACGTCTCCGCAATCCGGCATCGTAGTCAACTTATCAGTGACCTCATTAGGAACTTTCTTGAGCGTATCTACTACACTTTCAGCAATCTTTTGCTGTTCCTCTAAAAGCCGGATTTTATAGTCCAAATACCAACGTGCCTTCGTCAAATCTTGAAGTTGAGAATTGCCATCTTTGTGACCTGCCCGGCTCAGATACTTACCAACATTCCAAAGATAAGCATCTTTATCCAGCTGCCACTCTCGCAACACTTTAATGGCTTCGTAGGGATTGTCTGCGCCGCCGTAATGGACTGGATGGTCTACGTTCTTCTTAATTTCATCAAGTGTTTGCATCAATAACCTCCTTGTTTTTTTTCAATAGGCTTATAAACATCTGCCAACCGAGGATGACGGCCACAGCAGCCACGACCTTCTGGGCAGAACGGATACTTCGGATTAGCTTCACAGGAAGGAACCATCCATGCGGCAAGTTCAGGGCAAACTGTGGCGACTTGACTCTTGATTAACTGAAACATCGACCGGATTTCACTTTGGGCTCGAGTGCAAAGACGCAAATGGCTCATTTCAATTAGTGACCGCGCATTGATTGTGACATAGAACTTAGTACAGCACGCATTCGGCAGAACAGCGCGAGCATCCTCGTTGGCGGCATTATGATATTTTTTTAGGATATAATAATCAGCTGCGATACTTGCCATCATATCTTTAAAAACATCTGCATCTTCACCGCTGAACGGATTTACATAATCAAAGTTGTTCATAGCTACATATCTTTGTGACTGCACGCTCAAGCTAATGTGACGATGCCGACTTAACTGGGCCAGAAGCGCACGGCTCACACCGGTTACACAGAACGTAAATGAAATATGTTCAAGCACGCTCCGATGCCCCGTCGCTTTGCATCCCTTTACGATTCGATATGTATCTGTCGGTTCAGAATCATAACAGACACTCGCTGCCAGCTCTGCAATCGACAACGGATTTTTATCTCCATCTGAATTGACTGGCTGTGAGTATGAAATCAACTCAACTTCCATTTTTGAAATCCTCCTTATTCATCGCACCAGTTTTCAGGAATGTCACTCTCGTCAATTACGATACAATTCCTGGGTACAACATTCGTTGTGTACTTTCCGTCTTGAACTTTAATCATTACGTTCATAATTGAGACAACTTTACGAATGCTCCAAAGAACTCCGCGACCATTTCGAGTTCTAGCTCTAAGAACTGTGTCGCCAACATGAATCTCTCTATTAAGAATATCGGTTACCATTTAATCCTCCTTTATTTTAGAAGTGCAAACTTAAACCAATCTGGGAAGTTGGATACTGAAATCCCATATTTGATAAGGCAAGACAGCAACCACAACACAATCATGATTCCGACCGCAATAAGATAATCCTTAAAAATCTTAATGAAAGCGATCCACATCTTAATCCTGTCTCTCATTTACCTCACCTCTTCCAATCAACTCATCAACAGTAACCTCTCCGCAAAGAACCTGTTTAAGCTGCTCTTCTGACAACTGATATGTAATCGGCTCTCCACACTCGACAGGATATCGAGCTAAGGTCCTATAATACTCTGCAAGGGCTCGTTCCTTACGACCCTGCTCACGATGGTCAATACCAATCATATCACCCCACCCCCTTCCTCAAGTTTTTCGCTCTTACCAGTCACGACATATACATCATCTTCAAGGTTTTCTTTGGGAATCATGACAATGTTTAACATTTTCCTGAATGATTCATTATCAGTTACGATAAAATAAAAAAATTCAGTTTCTGAAACTACTTCGCATGTAGTTCCTCTTTGAAGCCGAACGACTTCATCTATGCCAACATCTGCATAATAGTCCGTCCTGAAGTACATTCTCATTAGGACTCCTTGTAGGGTTCCATATCACCCTTCCAAATCTGGAAATAAGGATGTGCGTCAATGCCGTAAACCTGACCCTTCATGCCGGTACTGGTAATCTTGTAAGGTTTTCCGTCTTCAAGGCTATTGATAAAGTCCTGATACTGAGGACTCATCTTAAAGAAATCCTTCTTGCCCTGAATCCTCTTTACCTTAATGGTGACCTCATCACCAATCTTGGGTTCCCATTCCTCTACTGGCATTCCAGCCAGAAAGTCAGGGCCACCAGCCTTCTTGATTCGCCGGGCAAGGATTCGTGCTTTACGCTGCTCTCTGCGCCGGTCTTCTCGGTTCATTGAATTACTCATATTCTGTTCCTTTCAGCTTATCAAAGTAGGGATCGCCGTCTTGCTTCTCTAATAAGTTGAGCTCCCCGGCGGAGCCTACAGAATACAAACGAAAATTTTTAAAAATCTCAGCACCTTTAATAGTGGCTAGAGATGTAATTATGTAGAGTATATTGTGTTCTTCTGTGCCATCCGTAAGTTGAACTTCAAGTCGTTCTTTCTTTGGGATGGCTAGTTTTCGGAAGTCATTCAAATAAAACCGCCTTCTTCCAATTTCTTTACAATCTGTTTGTTTACATTGATTGGAAGACGTGGATTTGTTAGCTGTGCAGGAGACACAATGTTAATATAGAAATATGGAGAAAATTTCTCCTCCAAATCCTCATATACTGCCGCAAACTCGCTAAAACCAAAGCGATCTTCCGTTATAATGTACTCCCAAATTGCGGACATTCGGCTACTTTTATATGGTTTCCACAAACGGCTACTTTTATATGGTCCCCACCAATACCCTTTACTATCAAAATGGCAGTTTGCCTTAATGATCTGCATAACCTTTTTACGAGTTTTCTTTGACATGTTTCTCATATGATTCCTTCTTGTTTTGCTTTCTTCGAGACGGTTAGCTCTCTGAAGTCGTTCATTTTGGCATTATGTATGCTTTCTCATTTTTTCGATAGCAATCAAAAATACGTGCGATAATATCGTAGCATTTACTCTCAGAGTTATAGCTGCCAAGAACAATTCCACGCTCACCCATGCCCTGCCTTGCATAAACATTAAGGCTTGCGGTATCAATGATTGCCATGCGATCAAGATTTATAATTTCTCCGCCTTGCGTTAAAAGTAGCATTTTAAATACCTCACAAATCAGCAAGCTGTGCGGGAGACCAGATATCTGGAATATCCCAATCTTCTTCCGATTTTCCATTATAAATTCCGTAGAAATATCCTTCGGACGGTACATAGATGATTCGTTGCCAGCCATTCATTCCATGTGACTTCTTTGGCTCAAAATCACGAGTCAAAATTTTACGTCCACCACTACTATAAGCAGATGCCTTTGTAGAAATTTCGACACATTTGTTATCCAGAATCCGAAGAATGTGTTTAATTGACTTCTTGGAAAGATTCATAACTTCTCCTTAGCCGTAACTCACTTCATTCTTATCGTTTCGGAATCGCACAAATGTCGGGAATTGCAGAGACTCAAGACCGGTCTTTTTGTCCATTGTGACCTCTTTGTACTTACATTCCACAATCTTGCCGATGTAATTATCAGGATTTGCCCACACAGCAGCTCTCGTGGAATCATCAAAACCGGAACCAACACGAAGTTCGTTACCCTTATAATTCACAACAAGAGCGCCCATCGTACCAGCCAGACGGTTCTGACCTTCCTCGATGGCGGCGATTCGTAGATCAACAGTGTAGAATCGTTTAACTTTCAGACAACCATTATGACGAGTCCGACGATAAGGGACGTCCGTGTTTAACATAAGACCTTCCCAATCGTTCTCAACCGCATAATCAAGCCACTTCGAAATCACACTCTGGTCAGTGCCCTCATAGACCATCGGCACAATCTCAATATTTTCAAGGTGCTTGCGAGTAATCTCTGCGCGAAGACAATTTAACCCAATACGGCGAATTTTATATGGGATAGTACACTTTCCACGGTCGAACTCTACAACAGGGATCACATCAAAAATCACAAATTTGATTCCAGTCTTGTCCTTGTTGTCAGAATTAAGTAGGCCAGTGCCATAACGAAAAGCCTCTCCGTCCGACATTCTTTCTGGGTTCTTGTAGATCAGCTCACCATCAAACACCCACGCATCTCGCCTTGAGGCGTCTCCATCGTATAGAGAAAGCAGGTCATTCTTTATATGGTCGAGTCCTTTAAACTTCTGAGCCTGCCGAGAGATGAGCTCGCCTTTATACATGGTGCCCCTATTTCCATTCATCTTCTGGCTCAAACTGAACCAAATGCCATCCTTCAGCTTTACCTTATCAATCGGATATCCCTGCTGGACTTCCCAGACAGGAATAATTTCCTCGCCGTATACCTTGTTGATGGTAGCTGCCTCAACGCCAATCGGAAGATTCTTGGTAAACAGCCGCTTTAGAAACTCTTCGTGCTCAGGATTTTTATGTAAATAGTTCTGGATTGTTGCGATGGATGCGTCAGAACCAGTGTTGTGACCAGCACCCATAATATAAAGGTATCCACAACTGAGATACTGGATATCAATTTCAGGTTTGGCACTCACCTGCTTATTGATTTTTGCATCCGACAGTCCAGTTACGATTGCCGGATCAAGCAAGAATCGGAAGAAGGCCATCAACTCGTCAGCTTCAGCCCCAAAATTCTTTCGTGCATCCAGCAAAATTCTGGTCTTGTCTGTCTTTTTCTTCGTGCTCTGCAATGCCTTTACCATCGCATCGAGCTTACCTATGAGCTCCCTATCTGTCATAAAACCTCCTTGAGCATCCTGTGTTATATGGTTATAATGAATAAAGAAAGGCTTGCCATTACGAGCAAGCCATTTCTTTCTCGTATCCTGTATTATATAGCTAAAGAGAGAATTTTAAGCCTCCGAGATGGAGACTTTTTATAGCTATATTATACAGGATACTCATATAATTGTCAATGCTTTTCCGAAAATTCTTTCCGTAAAAATTCCTTCAGGAACGTCCGCTTGTATGGAACTCTCGAAGTCTTTACCGCCCGATCAAGAGCATGGGTTTCAGCGCAAATCACACAATACTTCTTAGCACGAGTGATGGCCGTGTAAAGCCATTCTCTCGTCAACATCAAATATGCAGAGTTATCCATGCCGACAATCACATACGGAGCTTCGCTACCTTGCAGTTTATGACAACTCAAAGCATAAGCGAGTTCAAGTGTTGCCCAGATGTTGTTCCCACCAAAATAATGAGGAATAAAGATCGTGCCCCACTGGTCAAAATCAACCAGAATAAAACTGCCTTCAATCTTTCGAATGATGCCACGGTTGCCGTTAAACACCGGACACTTTTCTTCCTTTTTCTTTGTCTTGAGATTGTATGTATGAAGTTCATAGTTATTCTTGTTGATAATGACCTGATCGCCCTCGCGCAGAGTGTACACTCTGTCCTTCCCATCACCATAGATGGAGATCTTCGCTTCGGTCTGACCACGACTCGGATTCACAATCTCCTGAATAGCGTTATTCACCTCGTAGGTGCAGATGCTACCACGGAGCTTCTGCGGAAGTACAATCTGAATCTTTGCACTGTCATTCCCTACCTTATTATATAAGGTACGGTACTGATTGATGATGTGGCTAAACGACTCGCCTGCATCCTTGTAGATATCTAGTTCCAAATCATGCAGCTCACCACGAATCTCATTGCCAGCCCAGCCATAAGGAACCAACTGCGTGGCATTACGAACCTTGATGCTTTCTGTGATAATTGCGGACTTAGCAGCCTGACGGTGAATCTTAGTCAAACGAGCTACCGGAACAACCTTGGAGGCAAGCATATCCTTGAAGATATTGCACATACCAATACTCTCAAGCTGGCCGTCATCACCAATCATGATAAATCGCTTACCAGTTTCGATTGCTTGAATCAAATCGTAGAACAGTTGAGCACCAACCATAGAGGTCTCATCCAGAATGATGATATCCTCCTCTAAAGAATTGTTCTTATTATGGATAAAACCCCCATTCTCAATGTCGTAACCAAGGAGGCGATGAATCGTCTTGCCGTCCTGACCAGTAATCTCCTGCATACGAGCGGCAGCACGACCAGAGAGTGCAGTCTGGGCAAAAGACTTACCATGAAGAACCTTTAGCACACCGGCGACAACGGTACTTTTACCAGTGTTGCCTGTGACACAAATTCTTCCATTATATCTTGTCAGAAACATATGAGACGGAACAGTAAAACAATACTTATATCCATCGCTTGAACGAATAATATCAATATCGCTTTTACTGCCTTTTGTCATAAGAGAAACTTTTCCATTCGAGTGTTGCACAATATGAACATTATACTCTTTGACCATTCTACCGTGTCGTTCAATATTTGATTCATATACAACAGAACGATAACCACAAGAAGAAAATGCGAACTGAATAAAATCTGCCGTTTCTTTAATCAGTGTACTAAAATCTTTCCGTCTCCCCTCTTTCACATGACCGTCCCAATTTAGAATCTCATCGCAAATCACCTCTAGCTGATGATGATTACAGTTATACCAATACGAAGTAAATCTTTTTTCTTTTCTTGGAGCGTAAAAGACAAAGTTCGAATATTCCAAGTCTTTTGGATTCCACTGATGCTCATCAAAGTATCTACCACTTTCCGAAAGAAGTCTTCTCATGCGAAGTTTCTTTCGCTCTTTTTTTACGTTTACTCTACACCAAGCTGATTTATGATCCTTCAAAAACGATCCGTCGCAAATAACAGCACACATTAGTCTAATATCAGCATCGCTCAAATCGATTCCTGGGCCATCATAATTAAACGTTGTTATAAAATGTCCGTTAAACCCAGACTTTCGTTTAACATTTCTTTGATACAACTCCCACATTGGGATTTTAGCTAAATTGTTTTTACTGGTCAAGTAAACAACATTATGCTCTGCACTCAATAGTTGATTGATACTACCCGACTTGTTTTTCATGTGATATAGATATTCACATTTGAATTTTACATATTTCTCAGGCTCAACAAGCGTTGTAGTCCCATTTTCATTATATTGAAGAACTTTGTCGCCCTTAACATAATCTTTTATTTTTTTCCATTGGACACCATTAAAGAACTCCATCTCTGCATCGAGGCATCCTCCGTAGCCTGTCAAGATACAGACATTACTAGAGCATACCTTTTTAATAGCATCTCTCTGCTCCTCAGTATACTCGATGCCAAGCGCATTTTCGGCCTCATTGATTGCTGCATCCATATTTCGACCAATCGGCTCAACAGGAGCATCCGCCAGACGCTTGATTTCCTTCGCAATACTATCTTCCAGATTCCACACTCTTGTTAAAGCAAATTCCTGACGATCATCACTCCACCAAAGCGTTTCGCGGACATCGTGCAGATGGAAAAGTGCTCTCTTGATAACCTCTTGGTCACCTTCGTCCAATCCAAGCTCTTTAATGCAACTATTGATTGTCTGGTTTGCCGGGATGATAGAATTGCCTTCTTCGGCACGGTCGGCAAGAAAATGCATAACGTAAGCTTCAATTCGGAACTGAGAGTTTGGCTTCAATCCCATATTCAAAGCAAGAGCGTCAGCTTTCTTCCAACCGATACCATATACATCGTCAATCAAAACATAAGGATTCTCTTCAATCTTTTTTACCAGAGTGTCTGCACCATGATATTGATGAACAAGTTTTCCGATAGCACTGGGAGTCAAACCATATTCAATCAGCTTCGTGTATGCTTCGCTGTTATCAATGTTATTTTCAAAGGCATCGATAATTTTCTGTGCGCGACCTTCCGTGATACCACTAACAGTGCAAAGAGACTTGATGTCACCGTTCTTGATAATCTCATACGGATTATCAAATGCTTCGTAAAGCATCTCAAACTGATGTTCTGTCAAGATAAAATGAAGAAAGCTTTTCTGTTCTTCTGGGTCAGTAATCTCTTGGAACTCGTTCATATAGACGATTTTATACTGGTCCCCAAACTTTTCATGGTGAACATACTCACCACAGAACGAATAAGTCTTATCCATATCAAGGCTAGGGACGTTGCCTTTCAGTCGAAGGTCACTGTATCGGCTCATAATGGGGTTCCCCTGCTTGACTTTTACCACCTCGGCAGAGAAAGTGGCGAAGCCGCCGGGCTCCACCTCCTTCCCATCTTTCGGATAAAAGACTCGTTTTATCCTGATGTAACAACGGATCATATTTTCATTAAATTTCTTATCTGCCACTTTATAATCCTCTTATTATGCACCTAATCTAAATTCTGTCAGTCCTCTGCACACTCTGCAATAAAACCATTTTGTGGTACTCTCGCATTTTTCTGCACAATCAAACTTCCATTTCTGAACTTTTCTAACGACGCAACAATTCGTACAATGTATCTTGATTATAGTTTTATCTTTGTGCCAATTATTTCCAATTTCAAACATAGGAAACTCACAAAGAACCTCTCCGTCAATAGTATATAAAACACCATTCATTATGCTATCTCTCTATCATGCAGCCACCGTTTGTATGGCTTGAAGTCATTTGCAATGATATGAGACTCATCTTCCTTCTTGCCAAGCACAGCCACCTGACTTCCTTTTACAATCAAATCCTGATAATTTGATAGGACTCTCGGCCATACAGTCAGCTCAATGATACCATCACCAGAGTATAGATTCACAAACGCAAACTGCATACCAGTCTTTGTTTTCTTCTTCTGAATCTTTGCGATAATACCAACCAACACACAAGAGTCACCACTCTCAATCTCTGAGAAATCCTGAATGTACTCGTATGCCTTTTCAAACGGATTCTTATCGATGATGAACGTCTGTAATGTCTGGAACTCCCAGAATTGCTCGTCCTTCAAATACTTCTCTGACTGCTCAGTCATGTATGCTTCTTTTTTCTTGAGCTTTTCAGTTTCATATGCAACACGGCGCTTTTCATTATAGATTCGTAAGACAGTTTCTTTATCAACCTTCTTACCCACCTTATAGTGCTCCGTATCAATATCCCACTTACTCAGCAAGACAGCTTTTGTTGGAAGCGTGCTTACTGGCTTGAACTCAGATTGCTCCAAGCCACTCGCAATGTACTTTTCCAAGAACGCTCGTTTATTCTTTGTAGGAATGGCACCAGACTTTACCAGTGCAATAATCTGTGCCTTTGTTGCACGAACACGATTCGTGAAATCATCAAGGCCCTTGAACTTTCCATTTTTATCTCTTTCGGCAATAATAGCATCGGCAAGCGTACTACCAACACCACCAATCGCAGACAGACCAAATAGAATTTTCCCATTTGATACAGTAAAGTCCATGCCGGAACGATTGATACTCGGAGGAAGAACCTGAATGCCAAAACACCGTGCATCCACCATAATCTTGTTGACCTTACCAACCTTTGCTTTATTCAGGTTTAGCATTGCCTTAAAAAACGCAAGCGGATGATGGGTTTTCAGATATGCAGTTTGAAGACAGATGACAGCGTATGCCTGAGAATGTGACTTGTTAAATCCGTAGCCGCCCTTCGTTGACAGTTCATCGCAAATATATTCGGCGGTTGCTTTATCGTATCCGTTTGCAAGAATCTCATCGTAAAGAAGCTCGACCTCTTCCTTGACTTTCTCAGGCTTTTTCTTTGCCAAGCATTTACGCATTCTATCAGCTCCGGCATCGTTTCGACCGCCAAAGACCTTCGTGAGTTTCATACTCTGTTCCTGATAGATATTCACACCATAGGTGCTGCGAAAAATTGGTTCCATGTCAGGATGGAAGTAGTGAATGTGTTCAGGGTGGTACTTGCAATCAACGTATGTAGGAATGGACGGCATCGCATCAGGACGATAAAGTGCAATCAAAGCGGATAGTTCTTCAATCGACCTCGGCTGAAGCTGTGCAACTAGATCCTTCATGCCTGAAGACTCAATCTGAAATAGATTGTCTGTCCGCCCGGAACAAATCAAATCGTAAGTTGCCTTATCGTTTTCAAACTCTGGATTGTTAATATCAATCTCCCAGTCTGGAATATTGTCTTCACGTTTTGCCTCGTCGATAGCAACCAGCGACGCAACACCAAGAATATCAAACTTGACGAGTCCAATCTTCTCGTCCATCACTTTATCAACAGAAATAACATGTTCTCCGTCAGTGCCGTGCCGAATGCCGATATACTCATAATAAGGATGTCGGCAGACAATAACACCGCCAGCATGGATACCATATCCTCGTGGGCGACCATTGATATGGCTTGCGATATCAAGTAGTTCCTTATACTTCGGATTTTCAGCCACTTCCGGGTTAGCCTCAAGGCAATCCTTCCATGTCTTTTGAACAAACTTCTCGCTGATTTTTCTTATTTCGGCATACGGAAAACCGAGAACTTTACCAATGTCCTGAATCGAAGTGACCGGAGTAGTGTACACGATGTTCATAACCTGAACTACTCGATCTTCTCCATACTTCTGTGTCAGATACTCGACAACCTTGGCACGGTCACTGACATCAACATCAACGTCAGGAAGGTCTTTTCGCTCAATGGTAAGGAATCGTCCGAAGTCAAGTTCATACTTGATGGAATCAAGCTGCGTAATGCCAATCAGGTAACATGCAAGAGAACCAGCAGCAGAACCACGACCAGGGCCAACAATGACATCATTTTTCTTACACCAGTTGATGTAATCAACTAGGATCAAAAAGTAGTCACAGAAGTCTTTCTTCTCAATGACAAACAGCTCGTCATCAACACGCTTACGATAGATCTTCTGCTTTTCTACATCAAACTTGTCAATACCGCGTTTCTTCCATCCCTCTTTTACAAGGTCTTTCAGGTAAGCTGCCGAATTAGAATACTGTGGCGGAATCTCAATTTTGGGAAGTTCCGGTTCATGCCAAGGCATATCCACATCATCACACAGGTCGGCAACCTCGTCAGTATTATTGATACACCATTCTGCTGCATCATATCCAATCTGGCTATCAAGGATTTCGTGTTGCTCTTCACGAGACATGAAATAACATCCTTCATAGATCTCTGCGGCAGTTTCCGTATCATGTGCGATACGAAGGAAGTAATCTTGATAATAAAGATCCTCTTTGGTAGCAGCATGAACATCGTTTGTGACAACTACTTTTGTGTGAGTATCGTTTGCCAACCGCATGATTTTCTGATTGTATTTTGCCTGTTCACTGTTTGCATGAGCCTGAACCTCAAGATAATAATGAGGAAATAAGCTCTTATACTCTTGAACCAGCTTGATACAAGTGTTGTAGTCATCCGTTCTGGACAGCCTACTCGCCAAACAAGCAGACAGGATAATCAAATTATTCGTATCTTCCTTAGCGATATCCTCTTTTGTGATACGAGGACGGCTGTAAAAGCCATGAAGATGACCGAGTGTAGATAAGCGATTGACTGCCTGACGACCAGCTTCGTTTTTTGCAATGATAATCAAGTGCCAGTATTTACTGTTCTTATCCTTAACTTCCCTGTCCTCACACTCATATGCCTCAATACCATAAAGAAGTTTTACATTCGGATACTTGTCTTTCAGTTCTGAGTAGTACGGCCAGCTTGTTACCTCACCATGTTCCGTAATGGCAATGGCTTTTAAACCAAGTTCTGATGCTCTTTTTAGATTTTCTTCAGGAGAAGAGAATCCATCGAGTAAGCTAAAAGTATGAGTGCATATGCAAACTGCTACTCATCAGGCAACACCACCCTTCATACTATTTGAATTCATTCTGTCTGTTCCTTATCTTCGATAATCATTCTCAAAGTTACAGTCTTACCGTCCTTTGTTGTCCATGAGTACCCACTAGAAGTTTTATTATAGAACTGAGCTTCAGAAAGAAGCCAATCACGAACTGCCTCGATAGCTTCATCTGTGACACGAGTTTTATCTTTCCACTCAGTTCCATTCTTTTTAATAGTTCCTGCGTAAATACCAAACATACCACAGCTCACATGATATTCACTCATCACTCTTCACCTTATCTCCAAACTTAATAATATCGTCAAAAAGCATCACATAGTCATCGGTGTACTTGTTACCATGAAAGTGACCGAAGTACCAGAATGGTTTACAATCATTAGGATAGCATTCGTATATATTATCAAAGAATATTTCAGTTGACTGGTCTACTGTGCTTTGATCAATACCACCGACAAACAATTCAGTTGGAATGAACCGGAATGGACAGGTATGCGTGAGCATAACATCAATATCATCGATTTGAGGGTCATGTGTAATATTCCAAATCTTTTTCTTAGTCTTCTCATTAGGCTGTTCATCCGGCCACCAGCTCCATCCACGTTCCAACCGATAATATTTATCTACAGAATAGGCTCCGCCGCAAACAAGACAGTTCAGAATTTCCCTATCAGCAAGAATCTGGTAAACTTCGCCATCAATAGCAAAATACTGATTGGGATAATGTGGGTCATGCCACACTTTGCCGCAAATATCTCCACTGATTTCCTTTGTCTTATAGCCATCCTTACGAGATGGGCGGCGTTCGTGATTTCCATGAATACAGAATAAATTCGCAGGGATGTCCGCAGCAATGGTCTTAACTCTCCATTCGTTGATGTTATCCTTACCATAATAGTTTAGACCAACATCACCAAGACAGATAATCCAATCGTTCTTTCCAAGCCTATGTTTAATGCAAAATTTATTTATCTTTAAGAGACGATTAAAGTCGCCATGAATATCGCCGGTAATGTAAACCATTCATTCACCACTCTCATAAACTCGCCAATGCCATGTGCTACCATCGCCCGGATAAAACCTATCGCAAAAGTCCTCAAAGCGACATCCTTCGCATGGATCATCTTTTGATAAATCTATCACTGGATGGCTTTGGCATTCTGCGATAAATTCTTTAACGTCTGCCTCAAACTGTTCAGTAGTTAGCATCGTCAATTACCCATTCGCTTGGAAGAATATCAAACGGGAACCTCAATCTGTCGCAAAAATGTCCATAGGGACACTGTAAACACGGCCACTCAGAATCACTTTGTTTTTTACATTCTTCAATAAAATCACGGATCGCTGTTTCAAGTTGTCCAACATTAGTCATTATCAATCAACTCTCCATTCTTCACAACCTTAGCCTTATCATCCCAATACTCATCGGCACCAATTTTGCGAGGAGAAGTGCCAAAATGTTCCTTCCACTCTGGCAGGCTATCATTGATGACATCGAACTGAAGACCCCAATCGAAGCAAGCTTCCATTGCGTCATATAAGAGCTTTCCTTCCCGGCAAGTCCAAAGAATCAACCCAGCACCATGCTTCTGTTCCTGAATTGCCTGATAGATGACATTCCAATTCGGCTCACCAATATCAGGATATTCATTCTCGCAGAGCGTACCATCAAAGTCGATGGCAATAGCACGTTTCCAATTTCCCATATCAAATCACCTCATACAAACTCTGTCATTTCCAATACCTGTTCATTGTCGGATACCGTAACCACTGTATCGTTTGTGATCTCTACCTTCGCGCTCATGTTCCCACATTTCAAGAACGGCTTAAAAGCAGTATCGTAATTATCGAAATATGCGTACTTTCCATCAAAGAAGAAACTACCATATCTCGTTTTATATTTGCAATTCGGTTTAAGCGTAAGCAATTTTGCTCGCTTTCCAACAAAATATGGCATTTTGTTCTCTTGAACCGGAGACTTTACTATAAGCTCTGTATAGATTTCTGGGAATAATTTCCGAAGTTGTCTCAAAAACATTGGAACTTCGTCCTTTTGGTACGACTCAATTTCTCCACCCATAAGAGCCATCGGCTTACACTCGCAAACTTTCAAAATATTATCAGCCGTAAGAATTTCCTTCGGGATAAAAAGTATTTTGCTGCCACTTTCCCAAGGCCCATTAACTTTCAAATCGCCATTTTCGATTTTTAAGCTCACATAGCTTAATGATAGAACCGCATCGTCTCCGATGCGAACAATTTTCAAATTACTTGAGTACCGAAGCGCTCCGTAATAAGGGGCTGACTTTGCACAGTCTTTTACCCTTGTAAACATCTTTGAGCGTTTCGTTCCACCATCAACACTTTCAACATTCCCAACTGGGCAACGACTGGAAAATGGATATGTAACACAAAGACATCTTCCCTGCTTATATGCAGAGCATTCATTTGCCCTGTCGCAATAGATGTACTCTGCTCTAAGTCTATTATTTCTTGAACCGTCTCCGTATAAATGTACGCAGATTGCTTCTCTCATCAAATCACCTCAAAATCAACAATCTGTGCCTGCGGAGTCACCTTGTTTCCATACTGATTCAAAGACAACCGGCATACAGCATTGATGTATTTTTCTTCTTGACCACCATAGAAGTCATTGTTAATCCAGCCAATCATCCGGTCATTATCTGTAAAGCACACAAAATCAATGCCTTTTTCTTCGTCGCTGAAACGCCACATATTTCCGTTCTTTCCCATCGGCTTACAATTATCATGAGTAAGCGGAATCTTCTGAATAAGAAACAGTGGTTCAGGAATACCTGGTGCCCAAACCTTCTGCATTTCATGCATTTTCTTAATAAGTACAATACCAAGCTGGTCGTAATCAAATACAAAATCACATACCGTGGCATTATCCATCACAGTATCCTTTAGCAATTCATCACAATCTGTAATAGCTTTAAAGATATTTTCTTTTTTGATTCTTACGCCAGCTGCATTTTCATGCCCAGAAACGGATTCAAAATCTCCGGTATTTGTTAGAAATTTTTTGAAATCCTCAATCGGAGATCCATCTGGATTTCGCATTGAACCGCCATAAACATCAGGCTCATCAGCAAAATCTCGAAGTAACACACACGGGCGACTATACATTTCTGCCAACTTAATAGCCACCACGCCAGTCAATCGGCTATCCAATACTCCTGTAGAGTCACAAAAAAGGACCTTGCTCTTGTCTGCTCCGTTTCTCTTGATGGCCTCTTGAAGTTCCGGGATTGCTTTGTCCCTCATTTTATTCTGCTGATACTTGCAAGAGGAACACTCACGAGCCACATGCTGCGCCAGAGTTTCATCAATCGTGACACCAGCATTCTTACCACGAGTCGGAGTATACTGGAATGTCTGTTCTTCACCGACCATCGCACGGAACATCCGCTTTTTTTGCTCAGATGCGCCAACACGAATCAATGCGTTCATCATTGGAACAATGTAGAACTGAACATCATTGATAGTCGGGTCGCCCTTGATATTGAAACTATTTGCCTCAATCAGAGCGCAAATCATCGGATTTACAATTCGTGCAAGACCTTTCGTGCAAAGACGTTTTGTCTCGTGTGAGTGCATATCCATGACATCACCAATGTTTCCGACAGCAACCAGATCAAGATATCGGTCTGCAACATCAGTCCAATTATATTCATCAACAGCCTGAAGAAACTTATACACCACGCCAGCGCCAGATAATTCCTTATTAGGATATGTACCGTTCTGGTTGTTGACAATTACTGCGTAAGGGTTTTCTCTATCACAGATATGATGGTCAAGAATTAAAATATCAATGCCCTTTTCACGGAGTTCCTTACACTGCTCAACGTCGTTGCTGCCAGCATCAGGAATAATCAGCAAGGTAGTTTCAGGTGGAACCTCAATTTCTTTAGAGAGTCCATGTTCCTTGCCACTATGATACAGAACATTGATTTTTCCAAAATAACCAATCGTCTTCAAATACTGAAACATCATTGCAGCACTTGTGAATCCATCCACATCACAGTCTACAAGGATAGAGATAATAGACTTATTCCAGATATGTTTGTTCAACAGCCTGACAGCATCTTCCATGTTGTCCAGTTCCCACGGAGAATTCAAGCAAGAATCATCCAGATCCATGTAGGTCTTATAATCCTTGACTCCTCTATTCTCCATAATCGTTCCAATTGGATCTGATAGGTCGTTCCTACTCCCCTTCCAGAGTTTTACATTCATTTAATTCTCCTAACACAATTCTCAATCAATGCCTTAAATTTTTCAGGATTGTCAGTCGGGGCTTCCTTTTCATCCAGAATCCCCTTATCATCTACTACAGCATACACACTTACGCCATCGACAAATCGATTGGCGAGAACCATAAGCTCACTAATCTGAACGTCTTTATCAAAGACAAAACAAATATCAACGCAAAGACGTGTTAAAATTTCAATTTGATTTTGTGAAACCTTCTTACCGCCAGTCGCCACACAGTTGAAGACATCCATATTCCACATCTGCATAACAGACTTTTCAGCCTCACCAACATATACCAGACCTTTATTCTTGATATAAGGCTCTGTTTTGTACAGGCCATACAGAATACGGTTTCTGGCACACGGCTCAAGATACAGATACTTCAATTCACCTTCGGGCGGCTTACCGAAATATCTTCCTTTTACACCAACCAGAGTACCAATTTCGTCTCTGATTGGAATCGTGATTCTATTTGTCAGCTCATCAAAGCCAATCTCGAACTCTTGCTGTGTCTCGTAAGATATCCCATCGTCAGCAAAAATCCGGTTAACATGAGGTTTATAATAACCGAGGATATCTTCAGAGATGGGGACTATCGGACGGTCATCCTCGTGTTCTTCACCTTCATTTTGCATTGCGATGAGCTCTTTTAAGATCAACATACTTTTAGGAAGATCTTCCTCGAAGTTGTGATAGTAGTCAAGTCCAACCCATTCGCAGATTTGCTTAATAGCTTTTGGGAAAGACAGTTCCAGAAAGAACTGGACGACAGAAATCAAATCATAACTGGTCTTTCCATTGGCAATATCTCGTGTGTAATCTACCGCAGTAAGATTTTCATTCTCGTAAATACAGAGTGCCGTTCTATTGTCACCATCTGGATTTGCACACTGGTAATAACCAGTCTTGTGACTAATATGATGACAACCAAGTTCCTCCAGAATCGGCTCAATCTGCTGTTCTTCAAGAATGTAATTTTTCAGATCTGCGATATTTACCATTGTAGTTCCTTACTTTCTGGTGCAGACACCGACCTCTTTCCAGACATTCTGGTTCAAATTCACTTCAAACATGATTTTCTTCTTCTCGCCAAAACGGTTCTTGTCGATGTTTCCAACGTAATACCGCTTATCTGGATTCAGCCGATGGGCACAGTCACCGCCCCACTCAGGGTCATGAGAAATGTATTGATACTTCACGAACTTATCTTTTGGAATCTCCTTGAATAGAACCATCGTCCAAGCAACATGCTTAATCATTTTTGACTCAGCAATGTTGTTTGAATTTAGCTCATCAGGAAGATACTCATGGGCATTTTCAGCCAACTGGATGCTACCGTAGATAAAAATCTTCAGATTTTTCGCAATCTCTTCAAGCTCGGTGGCCGTAACCTTGAACGCTGCCCATTCACCAATAGATGCAATGTCGTTCTTTAGAGTATCGTAGAACACATACTTAACTCCCTGAGTGAGAGCTGCCTTTTGGATCTCGAATCGCAGAGACTTATCACTATAATCAGCGGAGACATCCTTTGCGATAATCAAGCCCTGTGATTCATTCTCAATCCACTGGCAAACATCAAGTACATTACGATACTCTTCGCTCTCCTCGTAGACACGAGCGGTGAATTCATCAATGCTTTCTATGTACTCTCCATCCTCATTTTGTTTTCGGAAGATGAAGTTCCCGTTTGCATCACGGTACATTCCAAGGGTGATTTCTCGTTCATCCTTATGAAAACGATGACCATGCAGCTCTTGAAACTCAGGATTATTGATTGCAGTAACCAGTAAGCAGTACCGGACGGATTCGAGATCCATTTCGTTTAGCAGCAGAAGTGCTTTTTGCTTCTGAACCAATGTGACGTATGCAACAATCGCCATCATGTATCTAGTCTTGCCAGCGTTAGATGGCATACCATTGAACATCACAGTGCCAAGCTTTAATCCTCGGAATAAATCATTCATAATGGGATACTGGAACGGCAAGCCCATATCAGGAACGCTCAGACGTTCATTGACCATTGGCAGCAGACCGTTATTCAAAATCTCAGCATCACTATTCGTCATAATGACGGTATTGATCTTGTCGGCCTTACCACGAATCATTTTGTAAATATCATTCGCTGTAAACAATTCAAACTTTTTATGTTTTACAATGCCTTCAATATTAAACCCATTACGCTGATACTCACGAAGCAAGGAATATTTTTTTAAAATATCAAAATATCCTTTAATATCATCAATATTAGCGAGACTTATATAGTATTCAATGGTTGACCAGCCCTTTAACCGCTTATATTGAGACAATCTGGACTCATCTTCGGCCATAAATGTCAAAACAGATGTTTTGTTAAAATCCTGCGTGCGAGTCTCATATAGGACTACAGCCGCGTCATAAAAAAACTTGGTTCCTTCGTCAAAGAAGTCAAATTTACTCATGACATAATGCCCATACTCGACCAAATAGTCAGGATGCTTGTAAATTGCGCCAACAAATAAAATTTCGTTCGGGATATTTGAAATGAGTTCCACTCATCCACCTCCCTCGTACTTTTATATCTCATCGAGAATTGCATTTATATCAATTTCATTCTCGTTTTTGCTTTGTTTTGGTACTGTTTTCATCCGTTTCAGTACCGTTTCCGTCATGTTTTCCTTCGTTTTACCTTCGCATTCACTACGAATCGAAGCTTGTCTCTCTTTTTGTTCGAGATAACTCGGATATTGTGCCAACAAAACAGCCAAGTCATAATTCCATCGCTGACTCATATCAAAACCTTTTGCTTCTTTCTCGGCAATTATCTTATCTAGTCGGGGTTTCGCTAGAACCCACATATCGTAAAGTTCTAGCGGAGGAATCGAACCTCTAAATTTGTAATAATTACCGGAAATCAACTGCGTCAGTTTCGAGTAGAAACCACCCGGAACAACCGCCGGGGCGTATGTATCTCGAATATGGTCGAAAAGAATCTTTTTTTCTTCCTGTTTGATCTGTGCAAGCTCACGATTGTGGTCTTGTTCTCTCTTTTTGGAAAGAAGATCATCGACCTTTTTATCCGTAGCAGGTTTCATTTTGTCAAAAAATGCCCTTAGCAGGTCATCTGTCCAAGGGCGTTTTTGATTTTTCTTTTTTTCTACAAAACAATCTTTATGGCAAAAGCCCGTCTTGTCGTAGAAAAACGTGCTACGGTCTCGCTCGATGAAAATATTCTTCCCGCAAATCATACATTTACGGGTAAGTTCCATTAAGCCAGTTCCTTCTCCATGATTGCGGCGACCTTCTTCAGTTCCTCAACATCAGTCATGGAACGGAATGCGGTAGACAGGCCAGCCGCCTTAACAGCCTTCTGCGCGGCGCTCTTCTTCATAGGAGAAGCGGAAGCAATCAGGTCATTCAGCTTTGCCTTTATGTCGTCCAGAGAGGGCTCCTTGGATTCGGAACTCTTATCTGCCGGAACATCATCCGGCTCATCGTTTTCGATACCAAGGTCACGCATACTCAGCTTAACCTCAGTCTTAACGGCATCGTTCAGGCCGTTCTTGATGACGTTCTCCCGATTCTTTGCGCTACTAGAGATAATGTCCTGATACTCAAGCAGGGTCAAATCCTCAACGACCTCACCACCCTTATGCATACCAGTACGATCCTTATCGAAGAAAGCGAGCTGCTGACCATCCTGGAAATACAGACGGAACTCAGTATCAACGTTGTACTCCTGACCAGCAAAACCATCAGGAATCTTACGACCAGTCGGCTCACTTACAATAGAACCATTCACAACCTTGGTATGTTTCTCATCCTTCTCACGGCAGATAACGATATAGTTCACACCAGATGCATTCAGATCCAAAATCAGAGACTGACCCTTGAAGTTCAGGGTATTAAAATCCTTGAGCTCCATGCCAGCACCCTCAATCTTAACTGCCTTTTCATCACCGGTTAAACCCTGAGATGCAGCCTTAACCTTAGCACGCTTCTGCGAGAAGGCGGTGAGCCCCTGAGTGGCAGTCATCTTGAGGATGGAAGCGGAGTCAACAACCAGAGCGTCTGCACGGAACGGCTTGCCATCTGCATCCAGATAAACATCTCCATTCTCATCCTCAATATCCTCATCGTTGGTAACCATCTTGATATAATCCTGAACCTCTGCTAGAGACTGTGTGTAAACAATCAGCAGATTATCAGGATTCACACCATTGGCTTCCAGCTCTTCGGTGTAATTATCAATAGAACCATTCTCGGTATCCAAATACAGAACACGGAACGGCTTACCGTCTGCATTCTTCAAATAGCACAGCTGCATAGCAGTACGAGACTTACCAGTTCCCTGTTCGCCATAAATCAGCATATGAAGCTTCTTACGAACAGCAGATGCCTTACGAATCATAGCCATATATGTAAATTCCTCTCTAAATCTTTTCTTTTATTAAACTTTCAGACACTCATACCATGGATCACCAGTCTCAACTGCATGAGCAATATAATCCAACTGGCGGGTAATGCTATCCACACTATCAGCCAGAAGGTCCTTACACCCTACCGGAATAGCATTATCATTACATTCCGCATAAGCTATAGCTTCTTCAATAATCTCAGGATGCGTAGTAAACAAAATAGACATCATGGGAGAATCTTCTTCTGGCTCTTTTTCAAGCGTCTCAATATAAACAATGTAAAACTTCATGCCATTATAGGCAGTATATTCAAGAGTATTTTGCATAACAAGCCCTCTTTATGTATCCTGTTTAATATAGCTGACGGCTAAAATAAATTAGACCCAGTCATCCTCTTCCTCATTCGCAGGAGTTGCAGTAGACTTATTGGAACCACCCCACCAAGAGGTATCATTCTCAGCAGCCTTACCGTCAAAGTCCTTCTTGGCCTGAGCATTAGCGGCAATCTTTGCACGTGCCTCAGAGATATTGTCCTCGGTGTAAGTAGGCTCTGCATCCTTCTCGCCGGGATTCGGATCAAAGGAATCAGGGTTAACACCCTCAATATACAGCTTGCGAACCGCCGGAGTGCTCTGGCGCTTCATCTTGTTGGGGCCACCCCAGATATTTTCGGTCTCAACCTCCTCAACCTTCTGCTGATTAACGATAGGGCCAAAGCACTCAAAACTGGTATAGGGCTTCAGACGCTTACGAATAGAGTCTGCCAGAACCTTATTCTGAGTGTTTACTTTGTAGTCAATGAAGAATTCGGCATCTTCGATGGTGTTGTAGTTCACAATCTTTGCATCGACAACTACTTCATCACCATCATCACTCTTGCGGCAACCAGTGTACACAATGGTCTGAGTGAACAGAGCCAGCTCCTCGAAACCCTCTGCATCGAAGTCAATTTCCTTGGAACTCAGAGACACCTGAGTAGGAACAAAACGAATCTGGTGCTTACCATTGTAAGTGCTGTACTCGATGTTACCACGAACATACACATTATCGCCATCATGCAGGTTCTCAGAAATCTCCTTGGTTGCATCGAAGTCGGTCAGAGTCTTGTTATCATTGATAACCTTACCGGACTCATTCGTCTTCTTGGTAACACCGACCTTAACGCCAATCATATCATAGCCTTCCGGTGCAACATAGGTCATGCGATCCTTCCAAGCGACTTCCTTCTTGTCCTTCTCAATGCCCTTATCCTTATCGGCACGGCGGAAGAAGTAAACCTTGTCACGAGGCATACCAGCCAGATCAATATAGAAAGTGTTCTCGTTAGAGGTCTGAACACCAAAGCTCAGGACACGGCGCATAGCACCACTCTTGGTCTCCTTCTCATTATAGAAGTTGCTACGCTGAGTGCCGGTGACCTTACCAGCCATCTCAAAGGAACCACGGGTCTGAGGAAGATTAAAAATTCTATCTGCCATATCAAGTCTCCTTTATGTAATTTTGTTTCATTGGCAATCACTTATGTTTCTTTCTTCTGTCTTAAATCAATTCATGCACTATTCATTCTATATATTGTCCTCCGTCTGGCTTATTGATGGCTTATATTTAACAACCCTCCGGGTCGTTAACACCGAGGATCTTCAATAGGATCGTATGTAAACATCGCTCGGAGCACTCCTGCAAACTTATCGGAGCACTCCTGACACAAAGAGAACTGTAGCTTCGCCCCATCCCATGTCGGGCTTTCATAACCAAATTCGTGATACATAGAGATTGTATCTCCACAAGGATTCTTGGAATATTCCTTGCCACACCAGTTACAAATATGTTTACTTATCACCATAGCGACATCACCCCATTTTTAATACTCTCTATCACGGAACATCTTAGATTGAACACGAGTCAGTCTGTTGTTCCGACCATACTTAGGTCTGAATGTGGATTGCAACTTGTTGTTTGCATATTCGAGATCGCTCTCCAGAATCTTCGCAGCTTCTTCAATATAATCTCGAATTGCACAATACTGGTCACTGCTGATGTAGTGCGTCTTTAGATAATCAAGCATATCGACTGCCTGATTTTTTAAAAGAAGTGCATCTTCAAGCTGGGTTTTGCGCCGTTGGAAGAAATCTATATTCAACCTTGTATCTCCTCCTTCTGTAGTTTTTCAAGCATTGGACGAATCGTTCTTTCCCAACGCCTTACAAATCGCCAATCAAGTGATTGACCGCATCGTGGGCAGAAGTTATCAAAATTTGATAGTATGCAATAACAAACCGGACACTCATAACGCCCATAACTGTCATCATGAAGAGGCTCTTTGTAATCCATCCTAAACTCATAAAGTTCTGCTTTTGAAAGAATTATTTCGAGAGCCTTCGTTAAATGTTCACGAGGGCACCACTTTCCGCCTTCTTTGCCAAGACGGATTTGTTTTTCTACAATCTCTCGTGCTTGGTCGAAAGTCATGTTCTCAATTTCTTTTTTTCTTGCATAGAGCCAATCTTTCATAACACACCACTTTTAGCAAATGCATAATTGTGCTTTTTGTTCTTATCCGTCCACGCGCCCCAATCCATCTTATGTTGACACTCTGGACATTTCAGTTCAGGCTTTTCCAGCTTCGTCACACAGAACGGACAGAGATATGTGCTCTTTTCCTTTTGGAAGATAGGACTTGCCGGAAGGCTCAAGGAACCGGAAGCAATGGTTACATTGATAGGAATTTTGCTGTTCATTGTGTCACCTCTTACTTGAATTAGCCTTTTATGAGATTTTCTTATTACGGAATATGAGTTGCTTTGTCAACGGGCTTTTCCATTTCCTTCATAATCCGCTTGTGTTCTTCGATTGTCATGTTGTTCGGGAAGAAACACCTGTCAACCATTTCAAACGGCTTAATATAATGGTCAAGAACATCTCGTGCTTCCTTTCGTGCCTTTTCAGCACACATCTCGATATATTCTTCTTCGGTCATGTTGTAATCGGTGACACAATCGACTACCGAAGAAAACCGACACAGCAAACCGTTAGGCTGTCTTGCAATAAAAGCTCCCATTTTTATCCTCTTTGCTTTTCTGGAAAATGCTTCTTAGTTACTGCAACGCAAAAGCTATCGATTTCAGATCCCCAGATAGCAGTACCATCACCATACGTACTTTCAAAGACAAGCGGAAAGCCACCAATTCCATCGAAAAGACTGCCAAGCGTAGGATTTTCACCGATATACGGCTTCATTTTCTGAAAAATCCAATACCACTGAGGCAAAGCGATTGAATTACCGAGTGCCTTATAACGAGCTGCGTCAGAAGTTTTGTGCTTCTTCCCATTCTCATCAATCCAGTCCCCGATATCGGTCCATCCATCAGGGAAGCCCTGAAGCCGTTCATCCTCCAAAGGAGTCAAACGGCGAACAATCCATCGTAGATTCTTCGTTTCTTTCTCTGTAATCAGGTCAGTTGCATCTTTGTAGTCACGAGATTTCATCGTGCTGGCGTGTTCGCTTTCCTTGTACTCACCAATGCGCTGCATTGCAAAGGCTTTCTTTTCAACGACCAGCGGCATATTATTACCGCCCGTTCCCCACTGAGCAGTACAAGTCGGACTTGTGTCGCCCTGTTGAGTGTATCGAGCGTCCTGGCTGTGACTCTCAAATACTACCGGCGAAATCTTTTGTTTTAAATTATGTAAGGAGGGATTTTCTACCAAGCAAATTAGCGTCTGGTCTTGCAACGTAGAAATCGTTGCGCTCAATTCAGTTTGAACCAGAGCGCCTTTACCGCCACCTTCACATCCAGAACGGATTTTTAGAGTGTAGGCTGCAGGTTCTGTGCATCGAGTCGAAGTCTCTCGATGGTTTGACTCCAATACTCGTCCAATTCCTTCTCTTCCAGACCTTCTTGTTCCTTCACTTTCTGCACCACCTGTGACAGAGTTCCTGGATTCCACCATTCGATCATATCCAGCAACGCTTGCTTCAGAAGTTCGGGCAAAGGTTTTCCACGCCGGGATGCTCTCACAAGAATCCCCTGACATGCTCGTGCGCTCAAATAGAATTTCTGAGGCACGTTGTCCTCCAAAATCCATGACAAGCGCGATTCTCTGGCGGCGCTGGGCGACTCCCCAGTATTTAGCGTCGAACAATCTCCATGCAAGAGACCATCCATTACCGGAAATCGCTCCAGATTTTGCCCACTTTCCGTTCTTTCCTGAAGGTCGAGGAATTGAAACGTCTGGCTCGACAATGCGTGCAAATCTTTCCAACACACATCTGAAGTCTTCACCTTTGCTTGAGCTAAAAGCTCCTCTGACATTTTCCCAGATTGCAAACTTTGGATATTCTCCATTGGTGGCCTCCCTCATTTCTGTAATCACACGAATCATTTCAAGGAACAATCCAGAGCGTTCACCAGCCAAACCTTCACGTTTTCCGGCCTGACTCAAATCTTGGCAAGGAGAGCCTCCTGTAATACATGAAACTGGCTCGATTTTATTGCCATGGAGTTGCGTAATATCTCCGTAGTGCTTCAGAGTTCATCCCTCCTTTTCGTATCCTGTATTATATAGCTAAAACTTTAAAAATGAGCGAAAAATAATAGACGTATTAACGTCATATTATTCATTCGCCTATAAAACAAAAGTTCTAGCAGATTTTATGTATGCCCTATCGGGCTGGTGGGACAGGCAAGATTTGAACTCGCGACCAAGCGGTTATGAGCCGCCAGCTCTGACCAACTGAGCTACTATCCCATGCAAACGCCGACTTTCATCGACGTGATGCCAGTGAAGGAATCGAACCTTATCTCTCGGCGTTTCCGAGCGCTTTTACCATTAAGCTATCCAGCAGTATACCTCAGAATTTAATTCTCACTATCCAAGCTACGTCGCGTTCCAATATGATCACTCTTGGAAACCATGTCGTAACATATAGGTTTCTTTCGGCTCTGAGCAACCGGTGCAGCGTAAGGGGCTGCGTGTGGAGCGACTGACGGGGCACGATCCCGCAACATTCAGATTGGAAATCTGACGCTCTGCCAATTGAACTACAGTCGCATATAAATGAAATCAGAAACAGCCAACCATTCGTTTTACATTCTAGTTTTCTGGCGAACCGAAGAGTATTTATCCGATAGCTAGTCGGCTTACACCTTATTTCTCTTCTTGTCTGGCTTGACGTCCTTTACCGGTATGACGTCTTTCCGGTCGCCAATGTACGGCCAATCCACGAACGAGCTAGAACAACTGATTTCATATTTTGCAGTCAATGAGTTTTGAACTCATCCTCTTACTTCATCAGCAAGCGTGCTTACCAACTACACAATAACTGCACAATCACCCAGCTTACAAAGCACTACTGCACTCTTACGAGCGAGCTGGGAATAATAGTGGCCAAAGGAGATCAACAAACGGTACGCAACCATTCTATGACCGTGGTACGGGTAGAGGGGCACGATCCCTCACGCCTTTCGGCACGGACACCTAAAATCCGCGTGGCTGCCAGTTACACCATACCCGCATATAAATCGAGGGTGCAGGAATCGAACCTGCGGTCGTGGAGTCAAATTCCACTGCCTTATCCGCTTGGCTAATCCTCGTAATCTACCTAGCTTGCTACGCCACACTGCTCTGTTTCCAGAGAGCTAGGAATAATGTGAATGAAAAATTCTACATGCCCTTTCGGGCTGGTCCGAGTGACAGGTCACGATCCTGCGGCCTCATGCTCCCAAAGCACGCGCTCTTCCAACTGAGCTACACCCGGATATCAGTGTCACTACTGGGAGTCGAACCCAGATGGTATCGCTACCGTCGGAACTTAAGTCCGATGCGTCTCGCCAATTTCGCCATAGTGACATATCAAAGCTGTCTGTCCAGCAGTCAACCGTCTTTCCGATTTGCCAATATTCTAGCACTTACCCATCTGCAAATGGGTTGGTAGCCCTACTCAGATTTGAACTGAGAATTTTACAAGGTTTGAGCTTGTTGCGTATGCCTCGTTCCGCCATAGGGCCATATTGCCGGTCTTTCCCGGCTGTCAGCCCCGCGCAGGGCATTTTCGGAGGAAGAAAATATCTTAGTTATTCGTGCCGATTCTCATAGAATTCATTCCGTAACTGAATAATACCCTTCTTGCAGAAAGACTCTTTTTCTTTCTCTCGTTGTTCACGCATCCAACCATAGAATAAATTATCTTCAGCAGTAAACAGCTTGGCAGTGTTTTCGTAATAGCCACGCTTCTGTACGCTCTGCATAACACCACGCAAGAACTTCCAGTGCTTATAATAAGGAAGCTTCAGCTTAAACATAAAATTGTTGTTATCTCTCAAAACAAAACCTTCAATATGCTCGATGCCATGGTACAGATAATTCTCATTCATGACTTCTTCATACCAAGGATAGAATTCACTCCAGCTCTCAAAGATCTTAACCTTCTCCTTAATCTGCAAATGACACTTTTCAGCAACACGCTTCAGATCATCGTAATCCATCACACTGAAGTTCATATCATTCGCAATAATATCCAGCAAAACAATATGTGGTGTCTTGTATTCGATGATATGCGGATCATTTACAGGATCAATCACTTCAAAAATGACTGAACCATTCTCTTTTGCAACTTCCTTCAGATTCTTACGGTCTTCATCAGAAGTCGTATCCATGAGAATCTTTCGGAACATATCTGCAAAAGGCCCTTCAGGAGTGGATTTACTTGCAATGAACAGACCATCCTGTTCTGCATCATACGAAATGATACCAAGAAATCCATTCTCTTTTAGATATGCAGTCACCGGGAACTTCAAAGTGTTCTGTAGGTTTCCAATTCTCGTTTCATTCCGCTCATCAACCGCAAAGAACTTATCATAGCTTCGAGCTACAATCTTATTCGTCTTTGTGTTAATGAACAACCCCCTTGCTTTGGTAGAAACCTCATCCCAGTGCTTCTTATAAAATGCTTCACGAGAGAAGTTGAAAGAAGAAATATCCCCGAATCGCTTCTCAAACACATATTTGCTTTGACGCATCTTACTGACAAGTTCTGCGTTATCGAACTCAGTTTTCGTTTCAACGGCAGTTTCAGTCTTTGGCTCCTCTTTTCGGAACACATCATTCTTTGTTTCTACACATTTGATTGACTGACCGTGTTCAAGTTCAACGCAACGGAGATATCCACCAAACTCGATTTTTCCTTCGAGGTTGTAGCACCGATGCCCCATATCAATGGGAACATCCTGCACATTTCGATGACCGAAGATCTGAATGTAGCTATCCGGCATCGATTTTTCCCAAGACTCAGCCACGGTTAGCATATCAGGATAGCGACCTACGCCTTTAATCATCTGATCAGCAGATACAAAAGGAAGAAAATAAGGCAGATAACTCAAACCACCGTGGCTCACAAAATACCGTTTCCCATCATACTCAAAGTAGGCACATTGGCCGACTCTGGAATAGATCTTACGAGCAGTGTTCTTGTCAATACCGGCTTTAAAGAGCTGCGGACGAGTGTAGTTTGCAAATTCTTCACTCTGAACCGGTTCATCATGCCCCCACTTGTTCAGCCAACGCTCGTGATTTCCTTCAAGGAGAATCACATTCTTCCGATTATTGTCTACAACATCACAAAGGAACTTGAACATCTCTACATTTTCAATTCCACGATCCAGATAATCGCCAACAAAAATGTACAGTTCATCATCCTTCAGGTCGCCAAGATACTCTTTCAAGCAACTGTAACACCCATGCACATCACCGATGATATGAATTTTGCTCCAGTTGTTAAAGTCCTGCGGAACATAGTTCAATTTCTCAAGGACATTTACATCTGACGAGAGTACAGTCACACCAGACGGAATCTTCTGCGTTGCGAATCGTGCATACATCTTATCAATGGCAGCATCCGGGACTCTCTTCAGAGGAGTGCGAAGCGAATTACGCCGTTTACACTCACTAATTGGCAAATCAGTCATGTCGATGATGTACATTCTGTACCTGTACTGCTTGGCAAGATTCTTATAGCGATTGATTTCGACAGTTTTAGAGTTCGTTGCATCAATCACGGTAAATTCACCGTGAGACATCCGAACCTCCAACAGTTTAAAGAGCATATCCCAGACAACATCATCGTTCTGGGGAGAGATTTCCATTGTGCCAGCCGGGGTTTCCTGACCACCCTGACACATAAGGCGAATCGTATCGGCACTAAGCGTATACTTTTCCAGATCATGCTCTTTAATATAGGTGGACTTCCCGCATCCTGGTGCTCCACGGAAAAGAAGCAAAGTTCTCATCGTTTTCTCTCCTTTTGGTTAACGTATTATCGTTATTTATTCATTTCCAATTCTTCATAAAATGTCTATTTTAGCTTAGTATCCTGTGTTATATAGTTATCGTGTTAAAATCAAGGGGCCGAAGCCCCCTGTTTTTAATTTTTGTGGAAGTATTCGATCCAGCCCTTGTATCCTTGCCGGAAACTAACATAAGCAACCTTACTACACTCTCGCCCAATAACATCCGCAAGAGAATCACCACCTCTGTTAAAACCAAGTTTTGTGAAATTAAATTCGGGATGATTCTTGCAATAGTTAAATACCTTTATATACTCACCATTTCTGACCAGATGTCTTCGATCCAAAGTCTTTTTGTAGCACTTTCTTTCTAGGATATCGTTCAGACGCATAAGATAACTATGAATTGTATTTGTGGACATCTTCGGATCACTGTCTGCCCCAGTCCTATCCTCTGTTTTGCGAAGGATGTAATCACCGTTTATGACATAAAATGTTCTGTATCCTCCCATATTGGGCGCATCATATTGTTTCATCTCATAACACTGTTTAATGATATCCATCAGCCTTCCATCAACATCAGTCTTATCAAGAACAGTACGAGATTTAAAATCCACATCGTTAATTGTTAGATTAGAAACTTCCTCAGAGGTGAGCCCAATCCAGTACAAAACAGCAATCACATTCATACGAACCTGATACGCTTCTTCATACTTGTTTAAGAAGTCAACAAACTCATCAACCGATGCAAAATACTTGTCCTCGTACATATTGTCTGAGCTCACATCACTCTCTGAAAATTCAGCCAAATCATACACGCTTGTACGATTTTCGCTCTTGATGTAGCCAGTGATTATCGACTTCACATTTTTAAACGAACGACTTGAGTTTACCCAATTGTATTTGGCAAACATCTTTACAAAGTCATCTTTTGTGAAGTCGAATAGCTCATACCCGCACTCCGCTTCGTAGTCCATAACATGGTTAAGTGTCGATATAACAAACTCGCCGCTTCTATCAGAATACTTTTCAGCAAAAGCGTTGATCTTTTCTTCAGTAAGCATAATGGCACACTCCTTCTTATTATATGTAGTGTACCATTAACCCTTATAAAAAATCAAGCAAATGCGGCAAAATTCTGAAATTCCATAGTATGTTGTACGCCGCTCAAGAATGCTGCGAGCAAAAACGGTTCATCCTTGCATCTGGCCATTGCGATCATATTCATATGACGCTCAGACAAGACACCAAGCTTTTTGATGAACTGCCCTTTGTTAAGTGTATCAGTCTCTTCGCAGAGAACGATACTATCAACTTCTAGAAAATCGCAATCTTCCTTTGAGAGCAGGACATGAACCGGAGAACGCTTGTATATTCTGGAAGACAACGGATTTCCTTTGATTGTGGGACTGAAGAAGTTGCGCTTGTTGTTGCTTGTCACAACAAACGGTCGAATACCGCGCTGCTGATGACCCGTCGCATTGGATAGATCAACCAACCAAACCTCTCCGACCTTCGGGTCAATATTGTTATCCATAGTCTTTCTCCTCTATGATGGTGTAGCTCCGTTCCATAGCTACATTATACAGGATACTTCCGCAGAAGTCAAGAGGTTTTTAAAAATATTTTTAGTGCCCGTACAACTCAGGATTCTCTGACACAAAAACACTGGCATCATCGAAGATCATCTCATAGGCTTTCTCTTTGCTGGTAGGTCTAAGCTCCACCATTCTTACTTCATGACATTCTTGCTGCAGCTCAACATGATTCTCGTTCCCGAAAAAGCCAACACCTTTGACAACACCATGCGTCTCTGCGCTAATGTCGGCCATTTTGTTACAGACCATGTGAACATCCACACCATTGCAAATAAAGCAAACCCACACTCGCTTTTTTCTTATGTACTTTAAAAAATCATCAACCCGTATAATCTTCAGAACCTTTCTCTCACTCATCACAATACCGCCTTCCACTTACGCAAACAACTTTCAAGATATATTATACACAGCCTTTTGTTTTAGTCAATATATTTCACATCTTTTTGTTGTGCAGTTTCATCAAAATTTTAGATGATACCATTTACTCAGCATCATCCACAACCAACTTTGCGTTATAATAGAACCTGTGTGCGCCAAATTGTCCAGCAAACGTTGCCCCTCGCTCGTGCCAACTGCCAGGAGCTGCCGCCGGGGTCACAAACCATTGTATTGGTTTGTCTGAAATTTTAGCGCCGTAGTCAAACACCATAGATACAGCCAGCTCGTTCTCTGCCGTCACCTTCCTATTATATAAGGAACTGTATCCGTACTTCTTGAAAACTTCCTGAATCGTAATCCCGTCAATCACGGCTGAATCGTATAAGCATTGCGCAACAGCCATCTGACCTTCTATGTTATCAGCACCAGCTTCACAAGCAACGATTTGTTCGGCAAGTTCACGTTCGTCGTCGGTCAGTTCGTGTTTCTCTTTAGAAAAATTCACAACCTTTGTTTCCTTGACCGTCTTAACCATGATAACAGGCTCATCATTTTGTGTTGCTTGTGCAACACTTTCGTTCTGACTACTATTATACATGTATGAATGGTCGTCTGCGTGATGTTTTGGTATCGATTTAAATGCCAAATTTCCAGCCAGCAAGCACATTATACATATAACAGCAATACTCTGTTCACGTTCTATTAACATATTACAGGAAATAATATCACCTCCAGCTTTTTAAACCAGTGCAAATATTTCATTTTACGACTTCCCAATCATCTGCATAGAATTCAGTTTCTGGGTAAATGCTTCTTTCTGATTCAAAACACATCACATTTTCACCAGTCCCATAGAAATCATAGAATACAACCTTCATCTTGTCTCCGTCCTCGGAAACAATAATCTGACCATCTTTCAAGTCTCTAAACGTTTTCACTATATCTCACTCCTAAAATATTGGTTTTATCAATCACTGTGCAAACAATCCACATCATAGTCCAGATATTCCGTCACATTGTCTTCCAGCAGCATAAACACCATTTTTCCAAACATCTTGTGTGCAGAGTCCATGATTGCTGCGGCCACAGAGTCTGTTTCATCCCACATTCCAAGAACATCCAGAGTCTTATTAAATGGACCACTCGGCTTATTATTTACTCCATGCTCAAAATCATACAAGTCATAACACAAAGCCAAAAATTCAGTTGGCCCCAGATTATTGTCAATGTACTGTTTTGCACGTTTGAACTTATCTCCATTTACTCTTCGCTTCATTGTAGCCATCTCCTTTTACTTAGCTTTTCACCAATCGTCCTTCACTATCTATTTCGATCTTGCGAATCGATTTCATATCAATCACATCGGGGTTACACACTACCCAACTCTCGCAATCATACGAGTACAAATTGGACACAGTAAACACTTTGCCATTATCCAATCGTTCCTCATTCATTATAAAACGACAAGATATAATCGCTTCTCGACTAAAATGAACTGCGTCATAAAGCTTAACAATCTTGTCCCAATCTATAAATCGTTTGTTTTGAATGCAAATTAAAGCACATCCAGGAAGCCAAAGGCACCCAAAGTTCTTCAACAGTTTGACGAAATCATAACGAGTATCAACGTCTAAAACTCTGGCGTTAGAATTTAGCTCGTATGCGATTCCATTGCGGTATATAGAAGTGGCAAAATCGTTTTCAAAAACAAACATCGCCCAATCACTTACATAATTATAATTTGGAGTAAAAGTTGAACCCCACAAACCTCCTGCCGGCTTATTCAAGAACTGTGATTTTTCTGAATTATGAGGAATTTCAAATTTGTCTTTATCAAAATTGTCGATACCTAATGTTAGTATCACCGAAGTCATCTCCTATAAAAGATTAGTTTTATCTGTTAAGCAGTTCTTTGATGTAAAGCGTCTCAAAACTTTTCAGATGAGGATACTCGTTTCGAGCCATCTTCTCTGCCTGTTCTTCAACACTCAAAATGCTTTCAAAGTCATCATCCACATCAATAACATAGCACATACATTCATGGTCGTGTTTATCATTCCAACCTTCAAAAAGAGCAACGAACTTTTTCATAATGTATTTCCTCCGTAGAACTTGGTTTTACAAGCTTCTTAAATATTTGTATAGTTCAACTTTTCCTTGGAGCCAGACTGCTTCGTCAGACGATTTGAGATATACAGAGTAAATTTCGTTTGGATGTTCAAAGATTCTTTCGACTTTCTTTGCCGTTTCCCGGTCTACTAATACGCCCATTATTATCTCCTTCTAAATCTTAACTTTTATCAGATGTCTTTCCACCATTCCGAAATATCTCTCGAATCAATTTCCAGCTTTGTTGTGGACTCACGAAAACAACCGCATGAATTATCCCAAGATACAATGGCAATATCCGTTTCTTTCTTGATCTCATACCCATAACGTTTATGAAAATATAAACTCAAAAGATACGTCCTCCCGTTTTTGAAGTATTCTGGAATTGGTTCATCAATAATACTGACCCACATATTTTCTCCTAAATTCTTAACTTTTATTATCTCTGTGTTCCATCACCCGCTGCTCACTCTGAGCGTCAGCAATAGAAGCTACTTTCATCATCTATACACAAGCATAATGTCAGCTCCCATAAGCAAAATTATCATAATCCACATTATATTAACCTCACATTTCTTTTGGTTTGTCCATTTCGCGTTGAGGTTGTCTCAAGCATACACCACACGAAGATATTATTCAACACAATTATCAAAATTACCAAAATTTTACTAATAATCCTACGTCATCAATAGTTATATCATCGATTTACACATCCTTTTGTTAAGTATCCACAAGAACCCGGATTTTATCGACCATTGTGTATTGCATTTTCGATCTTGCCATTGATAGAATCGATTTCACGCATCAGCCTACAGCGATAGTTTCCGTTCTTATCAAGTCTGAAACACAAATCCTCATCGTCACTCTTGTAACCAATATAGCATCCAGACCGACACAAGCTCGTCGCATCAAGCGCATCTTGTATAACTCGTGCTTCATTGAGAGTCAAATCAATCTTCATTGTTGTTCACCACCTTTATTCTTCTGCCTTTCCACCAACTCCGGCGATAAACACCCGATGCTTTCCATTCTCGTCACGCTGCCAATCACCACCAAGCATCTCAATCGTATTCAAGACTGTATGGTAAATCTCAACGAAATCCATTGCCTTTTCTTCATCTCCAAAATCATTGGTATGAATCCAACGCCAATTATTATCCAACCAGCTGACAACTTTCATAACACCAGCCCGCAGTTCTTTTTCTTTCGTGTTTGTCATTTTTTCACTTCTTTGTTTTACATATCCTGGTTCACAGCATTCCATACCTCAGTCGAAATCATGTCGTTCTCATCGGATAGGCGATTGATCCAAGCATTGAGCACTTCACGGTACACTGTCATATTTGGACAAAAATGACTGTTGGTGAATACCGGCATATCGTCATTACACAGAATTCTCATGATGGCAGCGCACACCGCTGCGGATCTCGATACGCCAGCAGCACAATTCACACAGAACCAATCGGTCTTATCTGCTTCGTGGTCATCCAAGACAAATTTCACAATATTCCTAGCTTGAACATCCGTAATACATGTACCTTCTAAATCAGTAGTGCAATCATCAAACTTTAACGGCAGAAAAGTAATATTACCCTCACACTTATGGAAATCAATATGATGACCATTAGCTTCAGTGATTGAGATAAACCGAATCCGTTCAAAATGTGGCTGTCGGATAAAGTCTTCTGCATCTTCTGCACTCATCACCGAGAATTTCCATTTTCTTCGATACATAGTAACAATCATTTAATTTTCCCTCCAAAGAATTTAGGTTTTATATGGGTCTACGTCAAAAGCTTCCTTGATATATTCTTCCTTAACCCTTTCGAGCACTTCATCGACGATGTTAATAGCAATTTCTAACCCATGCACTTTACCATGTAGATATATTCTGTCACCATTCTTTTTCATATCGAGAGCAGACTCAAAATGCTCTCGTCTAGCGTCAATGTATTCATCATATAATCGATTGTAAATTTCTTCCAGTTCTTTCATATTCTCACCTCCACTTAAAATACAAACGGACTATTATTCACTGCTATTATCAATGCCACATTAAAAGCAAACATTGCAAACGCGGTCATTCTCTATCACCTCAATCTTTAAATTCAATATCGACAACAATATTTTCTGGCTCTGTCATGTACTTTCGTGCCAGCAATTCTACCATACGCTCCTTGTCGCCAAGATTGCTATTACGCAGTAGATATGAACCAACTTGCCTACCTCTGTACAAGAACACAGCCCATGCATTTCTCTTTAATGGGTTTGTGGTCTTAATCATTCCATTGCTTCCTCCAAAGATGTAGTCACATCACCAAAATCGAAATCCAGAGCGCTAATCATATCATCCAAAGCTTCCACTGCATCAGACAGGTTTGTACAAGCTTCATCTGCTTTGTCATACCGTTCACTTCCCTGTAGGTTCTCCGGCATGTTATCACGATACTCTTCTTCTTCCCACTGAATATCCTCAACGTCTGATTTTACACTTTCGAACTCCGACACCAGCTCATCCAGCTTCTTACGGATGGAATCAAAGCGGTCAATGGTCTGTTTTATAGCTTTTCTACGAGTGTTATTCATTTTCAAATCTCCTCTCAATCTACAATACCAAGCTTGCAAATGTTTTTCGGATCAGTGATATAACCAAACGTCAATGTGTTTCGCAGATACCCTTTATACTCAAATCCACGGTCACGAGCCGCCAAACGACACACATCTCGAATTGCAGATTCTCTCGGCCAAGAAATACCGGCCAACTGATACTTCCACTGAAGATCTCTCAGTTTCTTCCATTCGATAACAGGCTTCTTCTCGTCCTCGAAACACAAGCCGTTCTGTACAGCATACTTTAGAGCGTCGCACCGCTTATTCTCCTCTGATGTACAAGTGCCCCACTCATTTTCGAGACGGCGATATGCCCTATCAAACGGCGCTTGCTTCACTGCATCAATACCAAATGCTGCACCAATCAGACCCAAACCAAGTAACAGTCCCATAATTTATACCTCCATTCACACTGTTTCCAGCTCTCTTTTAACCAGCGGACGACGTTTTGTTGCATTTTTTAACCAATCGTTTCCACTAGGAGCTTGTCTATCCACTCTTGTATTACGGCCACTCCCTATCGGACACACCCGTCGATAATCATCAACGGTCTTACAACCAAGAGATTCAGCTTCGTCCAGTGCTTTTCGCACATAAGCCCATGTGCTACCGCCGAGATCAGAACACTTACCAATCACGGCAAGCACAAGTTCGTCACCCATGCGCTCAACATATTCTGCTAAAGCCTTTTGACCAGTAGCACCAAGCTTCCCGATATTCTCTCGGAAAACATCCTCAATAGGTTTCGTCGTTGTCGTCTCATCACAAGACGAAGACGATATCTTATCTTTTTCTTTCTCTTTTTCTTTTTCTAGCTTTGTTTTGCTTGCGTTTGCTTCGTTTTGCTTACGCTTGCTTGATACGCCACCAGCTTTACCAGAAATCCTCTTACCTTCGATGTATTCGGCATCTTTAATTAAATCTCTCTTGATAGCAGGCCACACATACCGCTCATTTCCGTTGAGCTCAGGCTCCATTCCAGACGATTTATATTTCATCATCGCCAGTACCAGACGCCCCACCTCAGCAGCACTAAGTGGTTCAAAGTAGCTCTCATAAGTATCCCAGATTTTAATATAAGTATCAGCCATAGCACACCTCAAGAGTTTTCATGGCAGTCCACGCCATAATCAATCCCAGAGTAGTATTCATCATCCACTTCTTCATCCAGACCAATATAGCGAAGCGTAATTGCCTGACTACTGTGATTCAGACTATGCTGCAACCACGCAAGAGCTTTTACGTCATTTGGATGAGATGCAATAAACTGATATCCGAAAGTTTTGCGGCAGCTATGAGAACCAAGCTGGACAGGAAGATCTAACTCCTTACCAACTTGACGCATGATTCTGCCAAAAGAATCCACATCAAGCGGATCGCCCATTTCTTTTGGATTTGCATCATACTTACGGAACACATCAGATTTACTTACGCTTGTTCCACCGTTTGTTCTCATGGAGTTCTTCCAACTGCCTTGCCGAGACGGGAAGAGCCAATCGTCATAAGACAATCCATCAATATTGATATAAGTTTGAATACACTTTAGTGCCGGAACCGGAACTTTAAGAATGCGATACTTATTTGTTTTCTTTTCCTTAACACGAAGTTTTGCGTTGAAATTCACCACAACCTTTCCATTCATATCTGTAGCTGCTACATCAGAAACCTTCAAACGAAGCAAATCACTTGCTCTGAATCCTGTACAACATCCTACATTAAACAAACACCAGTTGCGGTACTGATGTTTAATCCAAAAATATTCTGAAATACGTTTGATATCCTCTTTGTCTTTAATTGGCTGAACTGACCCATGATTTGCTTCCATACGAGTTAGGCTATAATTCTTTTTAACTACGTTCTGACGTTTTTCTTTGTTAGAAGAATCGTAGTCAGAAAAATCAAGAGCAACAGTATTTTCGATTTTCTTTTCGTTTTCAAGCGCACTCATCACATTCACCTCAAACTCCATACTTCAAGCAATACTTACCGTAAGATAATCCTTCAGCATCTGCCATTCTTACAATCTCAACAAATGTTGGTTTATGTTTCTTTTTATTCTTGCATCGAATGGATGCCTCATTTCTTATTATCTTACGACATTTATCACAATAGAGCTTTCCACATTTAGGGCCATACCATGTAATGCCACAGCGATTACACGTTATGTTTCCATATACCATCATAATTCACACCTCAAACTTGTCAATTTTCCAATGATGTCGATAGTAATTTCCAGAGCTCCCACTAACAACGGACGCCTCACATGAATCACACCACGTTTCGTCCTGGTTCACACTATTTCCTTCCGAGTCCCGGCAATCCTTATAAAGCAAGAACATCTTTTCAGACAACTTCTCTTTATCTTTGTTAATGGTAATAATATTACCTTCCGCGTAGAAATCGCTAGAGTCGATACATTCATGTAAAATATGAATCGTCATTTTTATGTACCTCAATTCTTTTCAAACAAATCGTTGCGAACTTTCGGAGTAAACTGACGAGTGTCAAGTTTCTCAATAGCAGTCTCCAGCTTGCCGTCTCCCCATTCTCTAGTTTCTGTATTCATAACAATTTCAAGCAAGAGCTTTGCATCCTTAACTTCCCTGCACTTCTGGCGAGCCCTTTTAAGTTCTGCCATAAGCTGATAACCTTGCGCTGCGTTTACAATCTTGAACTCAATAGCGTGTTCAAGATCATCAATCTCATCACTTGCGGCAGTTAAGTCACTGTAGATTTTGGCATATAAATCATCGAGGCTGGCCATGGTTTTGTCTGTGACCTCAAGATTTTTCTTCAACTCTATCAGCCATTCAGAATCTTTCATATGAAATGCGTATGTATTTGGCTTTGCAACCTGATTCGTTATATTCGGACTCTTATTTGAAGCTTCGATTTCATCCATTGATTTCGGCACATAGTGTCCGTTCTTATACCCGGCGGGAAGCTTGTTGATTTCACAAATAGCCAGACCCTTAGATTCAAACTGTAACGCTAGGTTAATATCACAAGTTGCACAAATCCGACCCCCTTTCCGTTTCATAATATAATTATGACCGTTCGATATTACGTACATTTACTTGTTCTCTTGTTCTTTCATCAGCTGCTTTACAGCCTTTTTAAACAGTGCGAGATTCTTTTCGTTTTCGATAAACACCTTTGTCTTCGGACTTGGTGCTTTACCATGAGCCTTCTCGTAAGCAATAAACAAATTATTCATTTTCTTATAACCAATACACTCATAGATTAGGGTATAAGTGTGCTTGTATTGCGGCTTATCACCAAGGTTTTCTGCCAAAGGCATCATAATTGGGAAAAGAATCTTTGCCGTCTCACTCTGTTTCTTAGGCTTATCTTCTACAACTTCTTTGACTACTACGTCAACAATAGGGCCATCGCTCACGTTTACTTCAGGAACTGCTTCGATAGCCTTTGGAGTCGGGCGAAGTTCGTTCTGATTCTGATGCAGCCGCTCAATAGACGCTGCATACATATCTGCAACAACAGCCCCCATAATAGATTTCCAAGTAGAATCATCTTCAATGATGTCAATCGTGGAAATTTTTCCGCTGCGATTCGTTCTTTTAATATACTTTGCACGAGCATCTTCAAGAACAAAACCGTAGTGTCGATTTAAATATTCATAAATCTTATGAAGCGTCTCTTTGCTCGTATAGCCTTTGGTGTTTGCAATCACACCGATTTTACTATACAAGTCCTTACGCCAATCACTCATGTCATCTCGGATAACACCGCGAGGCGTGTAGCTCTTAGCACGAATCGCGTTATCCATCTGCTTGTCCTTGATCTGATGGACACACTGAGATACGCTGCTAATCACATTCAGTGCTTCATTGCTAGTGGCACGAGCTTCCTCAATCTGTTCACTGAGATCCTTACGGGTGGAATCAAGTTCGCTCTGAAGGCTCTTCATACTATCAAACAGAGCATGAAGTCTTACATCAATGAACTCCTTACTCAGTGCAGCATCCATCTGAGGAGTAGCCAGAACGGAATCACCACGCATCAAAGATTCCATAATGTCCCAGCAGAAATCCATGAATGCATCTGCCTTCGGCCGACGAGAAAGACGGCAGATTTCCATTACGCCGCGAAGATTGTAAACATATACTTGACGCATTTGCGTATGATTTCCGACCTCATTCCTCAGATTGAGGAACGAGCTCAAAGGGTCAAGCCTGTCTGAATTTTTGACATGAATGTTCTGGATCGCTTTACTAGGGTTTCCATATTCCAGCGCCGTACCAATTTGTTCACGGGTCATGTAATACTGATGCTTGCTATCCTCGTATACATCCATATTCAGTGTGCCAAAAGGCTTAGAGGTTATTACGGTCATAGAATTGTTAGTAGCCATTTTGTTTTACTCATTTTCGTTCATTAAGAAAAATCTGCGGTCAAATCTTCAGACGTCCAGCTCTTATGGTCTGTGTACTCGTCACTGAGCACATCCATCCAAAGATAATTTTCAATATCACCACTACTGTCATAATTGATACTAGACAGGTTGATTGTTTCGCCATCATTTCTCTTAAGGTAAATTACAATCTCAGGATATGGCTCTACAAAACCCTCTGCGACAATCTTCCCGATGGGTGTATCTACTTCAAATCGCTTTTCATTCATTTTTATTTACTCCTTTGTTCCAGCTACTTCAAACATTCTTTCGATTTGACTTACCCACATATCATTCTCAGAAACATTGCAATCTTCATTATCATGATATCGTTCAGCCAACTCTTCTGCAAACTCAAGAATCTCATCGTAGGTGTACCCATACTGTTCTTCAATCCAATCAGCATTCAATTCAAGCTGATTTTTTGCATCTGCGATTCGGAACTGGTTCTCCTGATACCGATATGCTGCCAGAATCTGCTCGGAAGTCATTTCCCACGATTTTCCGCTCCAATTCGTTACCACAATTTTTTCGCTCATTGTTTTCTCCTTTTATTTAACGTATCTATGTACTTATTTCATGTCGTTTTCACGATAAAAGAACTGTTTTATCAAAACTGGTATTTCCAGAACAGTCGTGCATTGCCTGTGATATCTTGCAAACAAGAAATGTACTCCCGGAACGAAATCAGCCCTTGCATCTTCATAACCCATGCTCGCTTTGCACGAACTGCAATCGCTGGATCGTATTTCACCGCATCGTCGAATGCACTGTCGGTCATCTTGCGTTCAAAGTAACGAATTTCATTGACATTCATCACAATTTATACTCCTTTTTAGCTCTCTTATATTCTTTCGTATTACGAAACGCAACCTTCGGATGAGAACCATCTGGATTTAATTCTGTGACCCCGCAAACTAAATAACCAGCATTTTCGAGGTCAACAATTCGTTTACACAAATAATAAAGAACTACATCCTTGCTTGTAAAATCTTCATCAAAAACAACAATCTTTTTGCTTGCTTCTGTCGTAATACAAAATACATTATTCATATCAAATAAATAACTTTTCATATCTAAAACCTCAACAACAATCAGCTACAATTTTCTCAAGCATATCCATAAAATCTTTGAACGTTTTACATTTCATTTTTTACATTAAAAATCGAGCAATAAATAACCTTTGCGTTATCACTAGGACATTCACTCTCACCGTTATTGTACATTCTTATTAAGTCATATACACTTGTTGTGATCGCACTCTTTTCTCCGTCCTCCTCAACAAGCAAAATACAACTTTCCCGAAAATAAATCCTATTAAAAGTCCACATTTTTAAAACCTCGATTTTATTTAATTTCAATATTCATTTTGTTAAATAAATATTTAACAGATTCTTCAATTGCATCAATAGACCAAACATTAGGATTACATACACCAAGAATTTTATCGCCAGAAGCATTATCACGTGCATCACAAAAATGCCACCAGCTATTATCGCCAGCATCATATTCATAATAAACATCCACATCAATTTCAGGGTGACCATCTACATGATATTTAATCTGATCTTTATCATTAAATGTATCCGGTTTGTATCCACGTCCATTCCATCTACATGGATTCATCTTAGAAATAAAATCTCTTGCAATTTCACGTGCAGTCATAACTCTCACCTCATGTCGTCATAATTGAAATCTGCCATACGCTCGTCCTCGTTATCAAAAACCTTAATCAAATCCCACGGATGAAAAGTTTTTCCATCGACTGAGCTAAATGCAAATGCAGTCATGTGCCCATTTTTATCCGTTGAAGTCAAAATAATAATGTACCCAGACCTTGTTTTAAATTTGAAGAAATTTCTATTGAAGCAACTTTTCATCATAACGTTCACTCTATCAATTCTCCATCTTCGTAATCAAAAACATAGCAACAATCTTCGCGGCCTTTCTTATATAGATCAGTCCGAATCTTATCATTTTCTGCATCCTGTTCAACAATTGTAATCAAATCGTTCCATGAAAATGTTTCCCCGTCTTTCGAGTAAAAAATTCCCATTCCTGGATAGCTTTCTTTATCTGCCGATTCCGTAGCAATCAGCCAGCCATCATGAATTTTGACTTTGAAATCATGTTCATCAACATTATACATATATCTTTCTCCTTTATATTATTATCTTATCTTCACCAAGCGTTTCGGTTTCATACGTTGCATAGACAAGCTCGGTCAGTCTGCTGTAACACGTTTTCATCCAGTCAATCTCTGCATCACGCAGTTCTTTTGTTGGATATATTTCATGTCCTCTATATGTATCGCCGTACATAAAGTGTCTGACAGAGTATTCAAGATGATAATACATTATCGTTTTTCCAACTCCTCACACACTTTTACAATGATAGCCAAACCTGTACGCCGAAAATCTGCATTGTAAGGATTTTGTGCTTGAATATCTAAATGGTATAGCAATTTTTCCAAATCAGAGCTATATTCAACGCCTGCTGTTTTACAAAGGACCTCAGCCATCGCTTGAGTGTCGTATTTCATAATAAAACTCTCCTTTTACATCAGTTTGTCAGAAATATCAAACGCTTTCCAAACCCAGCCTTCACCATCAAAACAAGCGTGAACTTCCCTCAGATCCCACATGATCAGTCCTCCCCAAAAATATGACGCTTGTTAAGGTCATCACGGATAATATCTTCAATTTTATTTTTGGTATTATCATCGAGTTCTCCGTAAGGAGCATTATCAAGATAATAGAAGTAAATTTCATCTCCAAGATCCTTGTACATGACACTCACATAAAATCCAGCTGAAATTCCATTCAGTAAAGCATATCCAATACCGTATACTTCTGAATAATTGTTGCCCATTAAATCCCACATAGTTAATCCCTCCAAAAGTTGAGTTTCTTTTTGATTGTCATCTCAATTTCGTCTTTATCACCGTCAGATAGAATCTTATTATCGTACTCGGAATAGCAAAACATAATGCTACGGCCATTATATTTATACATAACCATTGCTGTTTTTAATTGTTTGTCACGAAAAAAGGTTGCGCACCCAATCCCATATTTTTTAGAATATTCATTTTCAACTAAATCCCACATTTTATTAAACCTCCCATCCGCATTCATACATCTTAATGCCATTTTCTGTTTGGATGTCATATCCCCTATCGCCACAACCAATAATTTTTGCAACCGTATACTTAGGAATAGTGCGAGCGCAAGAACTATGCTCTACTCTTGTGAACACCCATTTACCAACAAAGTTCATCGAGCCATGATTTGCGTCAAAGAAAGCATGAATTTCAGGAACATTATTCTCAATATTTCGAATAAAATCCTGAATTGCAGCATTAGCATAAGCAGCTCCAAACAAGGACAGATAATAATCCCTCTCTGTCCAATATCCACATAAGAATGCTTCCGATGTGACTCGTTTAATTCTTGCTTTCAAAAATTCTTTATTAGAATCCATTGTAAAAACAGAATCCATGAGCTTATTCACAATCTCATCTATAAACTTGTCACTTAATTTACAACTAATCTCATGCAGTTCACTTAAAGTTAATTCTCTCATTTTATTACCTCATTTGCTCTTTTGAAATCTATTATAGAAAGATTCTTCTAGTTCCCAGAGAAGTTTTTTCTGCGCCGTAATTTTATTGATAACTCTTTCTTTATGGTTGTTTAATTCGGGTCTCCCACTTGTCATTTTAATGGTAGTGTCGATACGATGATTTAACGTATCTTCCCATTCATCGAAAAAATCCATTATGTTATTGAAAACATTCTCGTCCATATTAAACACCCATTCCTTTATAGCCCATCATATGTAAACCTTTATGCTTCTTACGACGCATATCATAATAGATTGCTACCGTATTTTTCGGCATATTGTTTCTAAAATACTTTTCTTTATATTCACACAGCTTCTTATACTCGTCACTTTCACGATGGGCTTTTAGTTTCTCGCAATGGTCGTGGCAACCAGGATAACGCTCCGGTGCCACACAGTAACGGCAAGGATCAGTCAATTTCTTCCACCTCCCCAGCTTCATAAAAAGCAGCAATGTAAGATTGAGCTATTCTTTTATCCTTCCATCTATACGGGGTAATAATAACCTTGCCACTCATCCATGTTTGTTCAACATGATACCAGCCATCAATATAAACAATCTTCATTCTTTTGTATTTCATATTGCAAGCTCCTTACTTATTAGATTTGCACTGATACTTGCGTTCAATCATCTCTGCATCAGCGCAAGTCATACCGTGCTGCCAACGCACATCAATAACGGACTCAACCCAGTTTCCGGTCTTGCGATTTTTTACGACACGAACTTCTTCAACATCTTTGTAGATCTGTGTTCCACGCTTCGGAAGATAGGTCAAAACACTTTCTTCAGAATGTTCCAGATCGTAAGAACCAATGAAATCACAATCCCGACGAATCAAATCAAAAATTTTCTTGCGGTTCTGTTTAGACAGGTTTCTCATATTGCAAACTCCTTTTCTCTTGTAAACTTAATCACCAGCGCATTCACGTTTGCCGCTTCCATCGTTGACTGTTTTGCATCTTCGTGGTTGCCAGCTCTAAGGAACGAAACACTCTGATCCATCAGCTTACGCCGATAAGAAGAAAGAGCTGCGAGAACGATATTCTTTTCTTTGGATGTCATATTATCACCTCAATTTTGATAAGGAATATTCCCTTAGAAAGGATATTTATCAGGGTATCTATAACGACAAATCGTTTCATAAGCAAATTCCTCACTGCAATTTTTATATACTTCAATAGCTTCTTCTTTAGTTGTTTTGTACAAACATGAATACGCTTTATAAAAATCTTCTGCTGTATACATTTTTATTTTCTCCTTTTATCATTTACTAGAAATAAAATCAATAAGTCCATCCATTCGCTTTAATGTCCCGTCCTTCCACATATCCATTGCAATTCTTTCGGCTACATTTGCATCCGACGCTTCGATTTCAACTTCGTAAACTTCTTTTGTTTCAAGGCTCACGGTATACTTCATTTTTATTTTCCTTTCGTTAATAAAATATTCCACGAATTGTATTTGACATAATGTCGGCAAAACAAATGCTGCCAATATAGCCTGCATTCATCAATTCATCTTTCTTCTTGTTAAAAATCCGACAGTATGTTACTAACCGACCGTAGTCATCAAAAACAAAAGATAAAATAATTTTTCGATTTTCAACATCATATTCAAAATCATTTAGGTTAACGTCTCTGGGGACAATATCTCCCCATTCGGGAGACTCATCGTTATATCCTTCCCACTTAGAAGGATTTGCTTTTGCAATGAAATCCTTTACTGCTTCTTCAATAGTCATGATGTTTTACTCCTTTATAAAAGCATGATTTTAAGCCGTTTTGTAATTCGCACAGTTATTCAAAAACTGTAACACTTCATTTGGTGAAAGATACCCAGCAACATCATCCCAGGTGTCGTAGAGCTTATTTGTAACCCATTCGCCGCTTTCATTCCATGCGGCCACTTCTGCTGTATTAGAACTTGCTTCTTTTGAGAAAGAGAAGTCTTTGCTAAAATGATTATCGCAATAATTCCCAGCTCCCCACTGGACGCTTGCAGTAATACCATTTGCAAAAGTCATATTGAACCCTTTATTTAAGATCGAATTAAACTTCTTCATGTCAAACACTCCTTTTAATATTTAGATATTCCAAGCATCACAAAAATCTTTAGGCTTATCATTCGGCATCCATACTTTTACGTTATCATTAAGGAAGTAACAGCAACCAAAAAATCCCATAGGAGAATCACAAAGATTCTGTTTACCATCTTTAACACCAACTTGATAAACAACATAGATAAACTCAGCAAGCTCATGCTTATCCATTCGCTTGATGCGGTCGTACATTGTTTCCATATCAATCGCTCCTTTTTATATTTTTATGCTTTCGCATTCTGGTAGCGGTTATGTCTGCCCTAGTACCGCTAATCACCTAGCATCTGCTGCTTATACCACCCAGACTTGACTTCTTATGTAGTCCTCAATATCTGCCGGGTATCCATTGCGCTGGATGTACTGACACAGCGCACGCTGCACATCACGGTTATCACCGTAGTCCATCGCGATAGAAATATCTTCGCCGTGCGTACCAACACCTAGACGCTCATAATCTCTGATATCGTTGTAAAATTCGTGAGCGTTGTAAGGATAGCCATTCCGGCGATCAAGAATTGAATCAATAATCATCTTTTCACCTCATTACAACAACAACAACTTATAATCACACCCACGCAGGCTTGACAGGTGTGTCAGGCAGTGCAAACAGCCAGTCGATCACTTCCTGCGGAACTTCTTCGGTCTGCCATGCGTGGCCATACTGGTAGCCGCAGACCGGGCAAGGCTTACCGAGGATGCCATCGGGGTGCTCATCGGGGTATAGCCAGCCGAGGGTCTTCGTTTCGGTCGCGCCGGTCATTCCGGGATAGAGCGATTTCTGCGGCTCATAGTACAGAGCCGCATCGCCGGAGATTTCATGCGGAAGCGTGATACTGTACGGCAGTTTGGCAACTTCGATCTGGTCATCGCTAAGAGCTGCGGTCATGCCATCGCAGAGCATCTTCCACGAGCTTTTCTTAATGGATTTCTTCCGCCGGAGGGTTTTGCTGTTCAGCCGATAGTGGTACAGAGTGACAGGAGTGACGGCCAGCTTATCCCAGCCAAGCTCCTTTTGGTGCTTGCAGTACGGACGCATATCGTTCAAATGCCACTCGTCCCAGATGGAGCAGAACTTGTCGAGCATTTCCTGAGTCCATTCATCGCAGGGGCGGCCTTCACGGATTGCATCAACACACTGACCAGCACCGCCACGGCAGTTACCGCTGCGCAGAGGGCCGATCACGCCATGGATACTGAGTTTGCCCTCCTCAAAGCAGATTTCGCAGAATGCCCGCGCAGTCGCTTCATTGCCGCTTCTGGTGTAGACCTTGCAGAAACACGGACTAACGACCTTTTTCATATCACTCTCTCCTTTTGTATCCTATATTATGTAGTTATGTAGCAAAAATTTTGATGTATCGGCGTGTCTTAAACTCTTCCTGCTATCTCACACCAGTATGGCTCGTATTGAAAAGCGCAGTCATACATCACGCTTCCTGTAACCTGATCCACGAATTTAGGGCAGTGCCAATCCATTGTGTATTTGTTTTCATTACACCATTCAGAAATAATTTTTGTGGTCAAAGGTGTAACGTAAACATACAAATCACTATTATGGTGATCCATATCCTCTTTTGGATAACCAGCATCAATCAAACGCTGCATCAAACTCTTACTCATACAAATCACTCCTCACGAGAAACATCATTTTCAAAGTAATATAATTCCATGTCCGCAGCTACAGTGAAACGACACTGAACATCAAACACACGATTGAATTCAATTCCGGCACTGCCAAACTTCTTGTGATACCTCTTTGCTTCTTCCGTTGCAATCTGGAAATAATAATCAATTGCTTTTTCTTTGTCGTACTTCCCCGCCTTGTACTTCTTTTTCAGCTTGTCAATAAATGGGAAAATCATCTGACGATACAAATCGCCGTCATTGATGGTAGTGATATAGAGATCTTCACTTTCGTAAGTCTCACGATAAACCATAGATTTTGTGCGTTTCATGTTTGATTCTCCTTTTCTTGTGTATCCTGTGTTATATAGCTTAATGGTAAAAATAAAAGTCCTCTAACGGACCGTCCTTCTTAGCTACATAATACAGGATACTTGTAATTTTGTCAAGCACTAAAATGTAGATTTTATTAACGTCACATTTTAGTACGTTGATACGTTTTATTTCTGCGAACATTTTGTGAACATCAATCAACATTCACTTCATCAGACCGTGCCCACAGAACGTCTTCAATGGTATCGTCATAGATGGTTTCTGTGCCGTTACTGTTCATAACCATGGTCACTTTCTGACCATCTGACGGAGTTTCTTCCATGCTTGCGTAAGAATACAGCCATTCTTCGCCGTTCTCATCAACCACATGAATTGTCTTGATCCCGTTGCGAAACACCTCAATTTCATCCACACGGCCTGCCAGCACATAACGATCGTTCAGGCCGGTTTTCACAGGTCCTGCTGCATTAGCAGTCATACAGTTTGCCAAAATGGAAACACCAGCCACAATAGTAGCCAGGATAACGGACAGCTTATTCTGAGTAAGCTTCATTTTCTTGTACTCTCCTTTTCTTATCAGTGACCCCAACGGCACACAAAAACACCGTTGATCCAGATTGAGACATTTGCCCCCTGCCGATACCATTCGACAGCTTCCCGATGAATATTGGTGATAACACCGGTCTCATCATTCATGAACCATTGACCTTTTTTCATTGTCGTTTCTCCTTTACACTCTCATGCACTCATCAAGATAAATTCGTTTTCCGAAACACTTGACGTATGCTCTGCCAGACGGTGCATAGATGATCTTCAAGTGATGGTAACTATGATATTTCTCATCTTCACATAGCGCACCAGACATACCATAAAGGTAATCGTCGATGCCGTATTCGATATCGCCATGAATCTGAAAGCCGCCACAACGGCCATAGCTGCTATCATAAGCGGTTACAGGATGGCTCTTACAATACTCTTTTGCGGTCATATCAAACTCTCCTTAAAACATATCTTTCACAACTCTGCTGGAAGCACATTATTCATGCAAGTGTCATACTTCCGCAAGAACCACTGCGTTCCTTTTCCCATAAGGATCAAGCGTTTCAGTGCCATTTCAGCACGCTCTTTCGTGTCGAATAACACCGCATCACTTGCACAAACTTTGCCGAAATAGTCCAGATAAGACTGCTTGAGCGATTCATACTTCTTAAAGTCCATCGGCGGTGTTTCTGCCAGATACACTCCGGCACCTGCTGCCGTACTCATAATGCAATAACTCATCTCAACAACCCTTTCCATTCTGCCACGCCCATAGCGATGGCACCAACAACGAACATCCACATCATAGGCGCAATACACCCAGCCTGATAGGCCGAATAGCCAAAGAACATGAGAAGCGATTTCATAACAAACATCCTTTCTTATTTCTTATTCAATCCAGCATTTTGCGATGCTGACGTATTCAACACCGGCTTCTGCTAGGGCTTCCTGATAGATTTTCACAAGCTCTGTATCACCAAATGTTATGGCAACATCAAGAGCCGATTCAATAGCCAAAATCGCCATGGTAGAACTCCTCTTTTATTGTGTTTTCACTGCTCGCCAGTCTGAATACCAGTGATGATCTCACCTTCTGCCTTCAATTTTGCAAGAACAGAATCCAGACCGCCAAGGGTATTTACTTCCTCTTCCGTGTAGAGGATATAACGACCGCCAAAATTTGGGTCCTTATCCTCTTCACAGGCAACAAAGATTGCGTATTCTTTCATAATGTTCTCCTTTTCTTTTTTCATTTTGCATATTCTGCATAATATTTGCATAATTATACAATTTTGAGCATAAAGAAAACGCCTTGCGATAAATTCACAAGACGTTGTTGTAAAGTGCTTTTACTTTACACTTGTTCTTTTTAAGAATTGGATTCTGACGGGGAAAGGGTTAATTCGTCATTGACGATTTTCTTTACCAGCTGAGAAACATTTGTGCATCCATAAAGAGGAAGAATTTCAGTTTCCAGCTTTTCACCCTCTGCCGGAGTAAGAACACAAGCCTTTTGCCACTTATAAGATTTATTTCGCGCTTTCATAGCGGCAACAAGCTCTTCTTTACTCATGTTGTCGTACTTGCTTGCCATAGTTGCACCACCTTTTGATGCAATTATAGCAAACTTTTCACTCTTACGCAAGTTCTGGCCACTTGAAACAGTTGCTGACATGATTCACCTTGCCTTTCTACCAGAAGGTACAGGGAAAACAGGCTCAAGAGGACGCATATCACCACGGATTTTTCCAGCACCGCTACCGTCCATGTACTCTGCAATCTTACCATAGACCTTTTGAGGTCGTCTGTTCATCTCGACAGTCTTCCCATAGATCAGGCTAGAGGCATTATTATACTCTTCTGTAAAGGAATCATTGCGAGTACGGAAAGCCTTAGTATGTTTCGCTGCCTTCTTGCTCTTGCGATTTGCACTAGCAGACCCAGTGCCAGCAAAACGTGCTGCATAACGTCCAGCCTTCTTGCGTTCTGATTTCACTGCCATATCAAAATGCACAGTCTCAGGATTTACGCCGATAGGTTCACTTCTGATGAAGTCAACGACAGTCTGATTATAAGACTTCTCCCACGGAACCAAACCTTTACCAGAACGCCAAACCATGCCGATCTGATTCACTTTGACGATTGCGATAAAACGCAATCTATCTGCGGTCTGACCATAGTATGCACCAGACGGCACAGAATGACCGTCAAACTTAATCTGACGGTCTGCATGGTTCTTACACAGAAACTTTTGCATAGTATTCCCTTCTTTCGATTGATAGTGACGGCTTGCGCCGTAGTGGCAAGGGTTACGTCTTCCCTAGTACCCTTAGTCGTCTAGCGTTTATGTAGAGTTCTTGTGTGTTCACAGTGGTTGTGTAGTTCATTTACAGGGTTTCTTCTGCGCTGAAGTCGTTGGTGAAGTCCTTGCTCTGAAGGTCTGCCAGCTTGGTCTGAGCAGATTCCAGGCTCTTCTTGACGTCTGCCAGATCCTTTTCCATGCCTTGAACAGCCTTCATCTTCTTTTCCAGAGTTTTTGCGTTGGTATCCTTCTTGCTCTTGAGAGAGTCCAGCTCCTTCTTAGCACTAGACAGCACTTCCTCTGCATTCTCAACACTCTTAGTAAGGCGCACAACTTTAGAGGACAGCTTGCGTACGCTTGCACGGCGGTCACGCTCTGCCATAGAGAGCATAGCAACACCGCTTGCGTTGGCACTGAACCACGCTTCAACCCACTTAACAAACTTAGTTTGAGACTCTGCTTCCGTGTCGTAGCCGTGGCCTGCGGTGGTAGCGGTGAATGCACGCACCTTGCCCACGCTCTGCTCAATGAACTGCTCAACAGTGAAGGTTGCAAAGACGTCATTGACCTTGAAGGTATCGCCAATGATAGCAGTGGTAAGGCTTGCCAGATCGTTGAAGTAGAAGGTCTTAATCTTCTGAACAGAGTCCGCGTCTGCGGCATAGCGTGCCAGCAAATCAGCGTCCAGATAGACAGCACGGACGGCCTTGCAATAGGTTTCGTACTGTTCTGCGGTGATACCCTTCAAGCAGTCTCTGCCAAGAGCCTTCTCAGAGGTGTTGACTTCCTTGCCACCCTTCTTGAACAGGGCAACGGCGGCACCGGTGGTGCGGTTCTTCTCTGCGGCTGCGGTAGCGTTGAAGTTGATAGCGGACAGAATGGTAGTAGTAGACATAGTATTTTCTCCTTTGTTGTGTTATAATGTGTGTACGGACTTCTTGCTATTATGAGCAAGCCAAGTGCTACAGACAAAAATCCAGGTTCTGCCTGTAGCCTATGGTTCGCCCACGATGGGCAAATATGTATGCTGTAAAGCATGGTTTACCCTCTGTCTGCCAAAACAGCCCTTCAACCATGCTTGCTATTATTTAATTGTCACGGAAAACCGTCAATTTCTGCTATTGTCTGCGACAAGTCCAAACTTTTGAAGTCCAAACAAAAAGCGCCAAACTTTTGAAGTCCAGCGCCGTCTATTGCGTATCTTTGCAAAAATATTCTGTTTTCTCAACCATGCAAGGTTGCATTGTACCGCCTAAAAGTAACAAACTGATAGCTTGCGTTCAAGACGTTGCTAAAACTTGCGTTCTAGATTCTCTTAAAACGGTTAAATTGTTTTTATCCTTCCAGCGCATTTTGTCAATCTGGAATCGGTTTCGGCCTGTTTTGCAAGGTAAACCATTTGAACAAGTACGGATTCCATACCGCCTTGCCCGCCGTGTCATTTGTTTTAGTCGTTCGATTGACTGAAGGACTGTTTTGTGTACACGTCTAAAACCGCCATACTCTCGACCCGCCTGTTAGACGTGGTATCATGCTTGAACGCCGTTCCGTACTAATTACTTTTGCACTTCCTTTCGTTCGGGGAACGACCGCTTACCATTTGGCGATTTGTCGGGGAACTTTCCCGCACCTTCCGACCGTGCGTTCCTTCAAGCCTTCCGGCCTTCCGGTAGCTATACTTTACCACGTTTCACCATGGTTGAACATATACTTTTGTTACAAACGCATGGACAAAACGCGCAACAATTCCAGGAATATAGAAAATAACGATATATCGTTAAAAATTATATTTTGGCAAGTCGTGGGCGTTTCGGCTGAAATAAGGATAAAATATAATATATAATTACCTTATAAGGGAAAAGCGGATTTGTTGATTGAAAAGAAACGAAAAATAATCATAAGTTGATTTTAAATCAACATAACATTTTGTTTTGTATCGAACATTTTTGTTTGTTATCAAACAATTAAAATTCTTTAACTATTATCTGCACTTGTTGATACTTTATCAGATAATAGCAGTACAGCCAAAATCCCGCCTTGCCCTTGCCGTGTTGAGTGTCGTATTTTGAGCATTTCCAGCACTCAAGCCGTGGGGCGTACTTTCCATTTTTTGGACGTTCCCGGCAGCAGGAAGAAGTCCTAGTACATCTTTCTTATTCATAATTACCAATTATCAATTCTATTTTCCCTTTACTCCTATGCATATTGCACAACATTCCCACAATAAATAACTCAATAATCTAAACCAATCCAAACCTTCACAATCTCCACATATCACTCTTATTTTCCAATCCCGACACTCCATCTTCTACCACTCCCGGGGTACACTTTTCCCTGACAAAAACATCCCAAAATATACCCCTATACCATCTCCTACATATACCCACAAATCATTCACTTTTCCATTAAAAATAGCTAAAAATGGCTTAAAATCGCTATTTTTCAATCGGTAGCTTATTCGGTAATTAGCTAGAATTTAACGTATTTGCGTTATATTTTGGCTAGTTTTTCTTTTTATTTGTACCTTTTTATCCATGTTTTTGTTCCTTTTTGACCCAATAAAGGCTTAAAAGTCTAGGATTTATGCGGGTTTTCCCGATGTGTATCATAAATGTACCGAAAATGACCATTCTTCGGAGTATAAAATACCTATTTGTACCTATCTGTACTCCCCTATCGCCATAAATGGACTGATCTGGCATCTAAGCAGCACTCTCAGAAACTTCAGAGACTTCCAAGGAGCATGATTGTAGCCTCTGGCAGCTTACACAGAACACACAAGAGTACCTAGATGTTCTTCATGGAGAATAATGTGTAATAGCGACTTGAGCTAAGTAAGCTGACGGTCACTGTCTGGAAAGACTACAGTAGATGACACTCCAAGAAACATACCTTATTATAATAGAAGCTAGAAACATTCGTATCCTGTATTATGTAGCTATTGAATTTTTGGCAATCTCATGGTATAATGAGTATAGATAACTATACAATACAGGATACCGCAAAGAAGTTAGTAATGGAATGACTGTGGTGGATATTTGCGATGGATATTTATAGTAGTCTTCCAGACAGGGCGTGGAGATGGATCTCGCGTCTGCGGACGCTCGTAGGTTTACTCAAATTGAATCTATGTCGCTTACGCGCCATAGCTTCAAGTCGAGTAAACCATTAAGAGATATTTTGTGATAGTTGTACTTGGACTGACGACTATGTATCTTCATACATATATATAATACAGACTCGTCAATCCAACTAAATTGAGTAGGAGGTTATATGGACAAGAAAAAATACGAGGTTACATCGGAGATAGCAGGCAAATTGAATGATGGTCAAATTTTTTCTAATTTTTTAGAACTATCTACTTATCTTAATGTCTTTGGCAAAAATGGAAAGCCACTAGATGGAACTAGCAAAAAACACTTCCTTGAAGAGCTAAATCGATTCGTTGAGTTTAAAAAGGAAGGAAAGCACTTTATCATTGTAAAGATTCGTCCAGACAATGAGGTACTTCCTCCTCTACCGACAAGAAATAAAGGAAAGTTCTCCTTGCGTTTGCAGAACCAGATTGCTTATCACCTACTTAGAGAATGTGACGGCAGTAGTTGGATGGAATTCTTTTGGACGCCAGCCGCAATATTACGAGCATGTGGAATGACCAATAAGAATTTTTATCAATATTCAGAAGACCTACATTGTGAGGATACCTTTTGGGCTGAGATAGTTGGTACACCATTAGAAAATATTGCTCGTGAGCAAATGGATGAGTTTAGAGAGAATTTAGCAGCGGATGCTGAGACGTTTCAGCAATGTACTAAATCTACAATGGTTGGGTACATTGAGTCTGCGCTTAAATCTATGGCGAAAAACAAGGAAATATTTTTTGAAGACTGCCCTGCTGTGTTTATAAACCATGACCCAGAAGAGTACCATATTCCGTCTGAAGACCAAAAGGCCATTTATATGAAGATGTATACGAATGTGCTTCATGAATTCTATACGTCATCTGGTCGAGTGTGTCAGAGTGAACAAGACGTATTTCTGACCGGACGGCTTTATGAGTTCTATGAAGAATTAGATAATAAATTCAAGGAAATTTTTACATATGACTTAGCACGACCGATGTACCATATTACGATTGAACCAAACTCGTTGAAGCGATCTGCTGCACGGACAGAATATAAATTGCAACAGCAAAGCTTTCATGAAATGAACGATGCGATGTGTGAGAATATTCCAACACTTTCTGCCGTCAGAAGAGGTAGAGCGGTATTGGAGGAAAACCCAGAATATTACAATGATGCTTCTCAACCACCCTTTCATTTTGTGCATAGGCAGTTGAGTGACGAGGTTCTTCAGCTCTTTATAGATGGAATGATTCGTATCCCTGCAAATTCTGGAATTCCTCGTGCTGGATTTAAATGGTATGGTTCTTACAAGAGATAAGGAGTCTTTATGGGAAATAAACGTTACGAGATTACAGAAGAAATGGTGGATCGTCTTCGTGTTGGACAGACATTTGATGGCTATCGTGATATTGCGGTATATCTTGGCCTGACGACTCCTGGTGGTAGATTGTACGGAAAAGAAGCAAGATATAATTTCTTTTTAGATCTTAACAAATATGTTGATTTTCAATCCATTCATGGAACTCCGTGGGGTATGAAGGTCGTATATATTCGAGATTTTGATAAAACAAATGAGTTATATAACAGCCATAACCCAATAGAACTTCCTTGTTATGATGTATTTCAACGAGTAATTGTATATCAACTTATGGACATTTATGTTGATAACAAGAAATCTAACGATGATGTTATTGATGTATTTTGGACGCTTCAAGGAATGATGATGGATTGTAACTTAAAGACATATGGTTTTATGTGTGATATTCTTAATGGCGTCAATTATAAAGATACATCAACATTTAAGCATCATGTAAAGTCTATTGCAAAAGAATATCTTGAGACGGCTTTAAAGCTTCTTGAAAAGAAAGGGATAATTAAGATTAAAAATGTTTTGATTGCTACAGGAAAGGCAGTTACAGAAGAAAATGGCGACGTAAGGTATAAAACTGTAAAGCTTTCAAAAGATGATGAAGATATGTATCATACTTTTGAAAACAAGCTATTGTCAGAATATAAAAACAAAGATGGTTCTGCTTGTAAAAATCAAGATGATATTTATAGCAGTGGAAACGCGAAATATTTTTATGAGCAGCTTAGCGATGTTTGCTACCGATATTTTGGATGTAGAAATATTTTTCCTGCTTATGGCATAGAGATTTGTCCAAAAATTGTAGAATGCACAAATTTACTACTGACTCATTTCACATTAAAAGGTGATTTCATGCTTGCTAATAGTGATTTTTGTGATATTTTGAAGTGCAAAAGAATCGATTTGAATAAATATGATTATCTAATCGAAGAAATGGTTCAATTATCCAAGAATGCGATTGATCATATTAAGATGGCAGGGTCTCCAAAATATAATAGCAACTATGGTTTGAATGTCTATAAGGAAGAAGGTTGAGTGCAATGAATTTTGATAACCCCTACTGGATTGATTTAAAAATAACCTATGAGAACTATCAAGCGGCTGGACGCTTGCCTGAGTTCTACAAGAAGCATGTTTGTGTTAAATGCCGGTACGAGATCCCGTGTTTCACTACTTGTGACGAGGTACGATGCAAGTGCCGAGAGTTCAAGCCAAAGACTGTACGGAAAGCTGATAAGTACCTACATATCAATGATTTCATGAATGATGTGGCTGCATTTGAGGTCAGCCGTATGAATGAGAATTAAATAAGAGTCTGTTTGGCTCTTATTTGAAATATAAAATACATATTAAAGGGAGTAGATTTGATGAGTCAGAATTTTGAAATCGTGAGTTTGTATGGTGTATCCTGCTATGAGCAAGATGGTACTGCATATCTTCGACTGGAAGATGTTGCCCGTGGTCTTGGTTTTACAGAAGTTGCCGCAAGTGGAAATGTTTGTGTAAAGTGGACGAGAGTTCGTAAATATTTGCACGATCTTGGTATCGACACGAGTGTCGATGGAAATCTTCCAAGCTATATCCCTGAAAATATTTTTTATCGACTGGCAATGAAGGCTAAAAACGATGTGGCAGAAAAGTTCCAAGCACTTGTGGCTAATGAAATTATTCCTTCTGTCCGTAAGACTGGTGGTTACATTGTTGGTCAAGAGCAAATGACTGATGACGAACTTCTGTCTGCTGCATTGATTGTTGCGCAGAATAAGATTGCGGAACGAGATAAGCGTATCGCCGCCCTTTCTAGCAAAAATAAGCAGCTAAAGGAAACAAACGAATATTTGACTCCTCGTTCCGACTACTGTGATGCGGTTTTGCAGTCTACTAGCACATATACGGTTACTGATATTGCAAAGGAATATGGCTGGACTGCAGCACGTATGAATACGAAACTTCACGATCTCGGCCTCCAGTATTTTTGCAAGTCAAAACGTGGCGATAAGATGATCACTCACTGGTATCTTTACAGTAAGTTTGACGGAGAGGGCTTTGTTGAATACGAGACCACTCCTTACTTTGATAAGGAAACCTGCAAAAAGAAATCTAGTAAGCACATGCGTTGGACTGAACGTGGTAAGGCATATATTTACAAGCGTTTGAAGAAAGAGGGTATTCTTCCCCGTTCCGAGGCAAGCCGTAAGGTAAAGGAGATCTAACTGATGCGTATTCAGATTGGCAAGTACATTATAAAGAACTGCGATGAGCGAAATCTCATTATTATTGAGCAAAGACCAGCTGGCAAGAATCCAAAGACTGGTGAGGTAGGCACTGGCACAAAGGAAGTTACGGTCGGCTATTATCCGAATCTTGAGTGGGCATTACATAAGATTAAGGACTTGAATATTTCCGAGAGTAATGCTGAGGATGTGGATGTCTTGCTGGCAGAGCTTGAACAGATTGGTGCGACAATTAGGAAAGTGGCCGAGGAGGTTAAGTAATGGACAAGTATATCAACGCGACTCATTTAGACAGCGTTCTTGATGATGTTCTGGAGATTATTGAGCTCGATAAAAGCGCATCTTCGTTTCAAAAGACATGCTGTAAGATGTCTGTAGAGTATGCGAAAGAGATTCTAAAAAGAGAGATTGCTGCTGGCGGAGAATTTAGACCTGTGACTCATGCACATTGGGTTTCTAAATACGGCAATTACGTTTGCTCAAATTGTGATACTCGAAGCTATGATAAGGAAGATGGGGAGAGTTTTAATCTCAAAGAGGTTATATTCTGCCCTTATTGTGGAGCTATTATGGACGAGCCGGAGGTTGAATAATGCTTTGTACATACGAGGATGTTGATAAAGAAATCAAGCAACTTATCCATGATATGAACTACGCAAGCCTGACCCGCCGGGAGTATGAGTCGGCTGAAGATTATCTGGACGAGCTCTATCAGGAGCGTGAACGACTTTGGCTCAAGGCTATGGAAGATGGCGAGAGCTGCTATCTATAAAAGCCTGCTTTTATATTTTCCCTTTAGCTATACATTACAGGATACATTCAAAAAGAACATGGAGGTGACTGCCGAATGGCAAAGCAGCAAACTTGCCAAAAGTTTGTTTTTAAGATCCATACGAAGCGTCTGGTTGAAGCAAAATGGGATTTAACTCTACCATTAGATGAAGCCAGACGAAATCACGAGATTATCTCGTTGGCTGATAGCACTGTTCTACGATGGATTGATGAGTTGAATGGTGTTACGGATGCAGAGGCTAAGGCACGGAGTATTAAGCGTAGAATTAAGATGTTACGGAATGAACCCTCTTGCTTAGAGAACCGCCGGGAAATTCGGAGATTATACACTGAGCTTGACACAGTTCAGTTCAAACCGGATTATATGTGTCTGGTGGTAGACAAGAAGAATGATTACCGCCGGGCATGTTCTCCTAAAGGGTTCAAAATCAATGGAATTACATATCGTCGCTTGGTTGGAACCACTGGTGGTGTAAAGAATAGTACGATTGTGTTTGTGAGCGACCGTCTTATTGATGATATCCGCAAACGAATCGATAATGGCCGTAACAAGGGAATGGAATTTGTGCCTGCAAAGTTAGAGGCTTATAGAGCCCTTGCTTGCTCTGCTTCTATTCCGGTCACTGACCCTGATGGTGTACTTGTTATAGATGATTGCTATACGCGCTTTAAAGACCATGTTGTTGTTCTGGACGATGGAGTGTCTGGAGAACCTACGATAGTTGAAGATAAGGAACATGATTGTGAGCTGTGTGCGAATGACGGTTTTGGACTCATCAGTTACGACCTTGCACAGCAGTGGAGTGAGGATCTGAAGCTCCCATCCACCGCGTCTGGCTTCTGCGTGCGGAATGCGTTCTGTAAAGGCATGTTATTTCCCTTCCCTTTCCGCGAGTTCGCTAAGAAGATAGCAAAACAGAATATGCTAAAAGACGCATGGGGAGATTATCGTGATATAAATAGGATTCAAGTAGTTCTTAGTACCTCTATGTTGAAGCTGTGGGATAGTTATCATAGTTGTGAGGACTATCTTGAAAACTGTAGAGAGAACCACTATCACTTCTCTGTAACCAAGACTTGTGAGTTGGAGCTTGATGAGGAGCGCAATCTGAATTATCAGTTTATCCAAAGCTATCAGCTTACGAATGATGAGATTCGTGAGCTTGTAAAGCCGACTTTGGACGAAATCAAGGGCGTCATGGGCGGTGATTGGCGTGATGCGTTGCTGTATTTGCGTGGCAGTGGAATGCGTGATGACCCGAATTACATAAACAGTCTGGAAAACGACTATATTAAGGCTCTTATGATTGAGCCAGAAATGATTAACGACCCTTATGTGCAGAATCGGATTCGATACTTTATTAAAAAGCGAATCTCTCAGGCAAAAACTGGTGTTGTAAAGGTACGAGGGAATTTTCAAGTTGCGAGTGGCGATCCATATGCGCTTTGCCAGTCTATGTTTCGGATGGAGGTAACCGGACTATTGAAGGCCGGTGAGGTTTACAGTCGTTTTTGGAATGATAGAGACGTCAAGAGGGTTGCTTGTTTTAGAGCTCCTATGAGTCAGATGGCAAATATTCGGTGCATGAATTTGAATGTATCTGATGATTGCCAATACTGGTATCGCTATATGAAGTCCGTGTTTATCACCAATGCGTGGGATAATATGTGTGCAGCGCTTAACGGTGAAGATTTCGATGCCGACCTTACATTTTCTACCGACAATAGAGTCCTCATTGATAAATGGGTAAATGAGCCGGTCGTTCTTTGTGTTCAGCGTAAATGCGAGAAAAAAGTTCCGACCGAAAAGGATTTTATTGAATCTAATATCAGCGGATTTGGAGATAATATTGGACGTACAACAAACCGAATTACAACGATGTTTGATGTGCGAAGTAAATTTGAGCAAGGTAGTAAAGAGTACGATGAACTTACGTATCGCATTATCTGCGGACAGCTTTATCAACAGAACGCGATCGACAAAATAAAAGGCGTAGCTACGACAGATATGCCGCAATACTGGTATGACAATAAAGCTTGCGCCGTTAAAGATGATGATAATCCTGATACTATCGAGGATAAGAAGTTCTGGAGTAGTATTTGCGCATGGCGTAAGCCATACTTCATGAGCTACATCTACCCTGCTCAGATGCGTGATTACAAGCAGTATGTGGCCGCAGCTCGCAAGCGCATCAAGTGGGATGGGTTTGCCGGCCTGGATGAGATTATGCAAAAGACCGTCAAGGACGATGTGGATGAAATGGTTATCCAGTATTACCTCTATCGGATGCCGGTCGGAATCAATTCTTGTACCATGAATCGTTTATGCTGGACTGTCGAGGATGAATTAGAGGACTTTGAAGAAGAACTCAAGATAAAGCGTAAGTTTGATTATGACTCACTCAAGTCTGGCGTTGAGTACACCAATTCTCAATACTATGGTATCCGCTCTATTTTTAAGGATTACTTGAGGTTTGCTCGTGGCAACGCAATCCATTCTGGCAACGGAAACAATAATAAAGAAACCAGCGCAGACCGCAAGGAGCGAATTGCGCTATATCAGGAAAGTATGTTCCGTAATCTTCACGATAAATGTTCCAATGACGATGTGCTTTGCGATATTATGCTTGATCTTTGTAAGAAGAATGCATCCAGTATTGCAATCGTCTGGGAACTGTTTCATGATACTTTGATTAAACGCTTATTGGAACGCCATGACGGTATGGTGCATTCTCTTGTGCAGGACGAGAATGGCGATATTGAATATGATGGCAAGCGTTTCAAGGATGTGTTGATTAACATGAATAGCAAGGAGGATGCGGATGATTGTATTGAATGAAGTTCTTTACGCTGAAGAGTGGCTAGAAAAGGATGTACCTTGGAAAAGGGCGGGGCATGTTTTGCATTATGTTGCGAAGTACTATTTTTACAAAGGGTACTCAAAGGATGATGTAAGAGAAAAGCTCAACGAGTATATGTTGCGTCATTTTGAAGGGTACAACAAGGTTCTGGATAGAGAACTGATTGATAAAGCAATCGCTTCTGCTAAAGGCCGTCCTATGGTGGAACTTGATGGTGTGTGCATTACAAAAGCAGAGGTAGAGAAGATTCAAGCACTTGAGGGCAAGCAGATGCAACGCTTGATGTTTACGATGCTGTGTCTGGCAAAATATCATATTGCAGTTAATGAAAAATGCAACTACTGGATTACGGAAGATACGGCTGATATTTTCAGGATGGCAAACGTATCCGCGAATGAAAAAAAACAGAACGAGATGATTTGTGAGTTACATAATCTTGGCTTTATTGGGTTTGCCAGCTTGAAAAAGATTGACAACTTGAACATCCATGTTTTGATTGCGGAGCCGGATTCTCCTCATGAGATTTTCGTGGACGATTTTGAGAATGCTGGTATTCTGTGGAGCCAGTATTGTGGGAAAGAGTACATCAAGTGTGATTGTTGCGGAAAGATGGTTGCTCGCACCGGACGCAGACAAAAATACTGTCGTAAGTGCGCTAAAAACGTAAATATTGAGAAAACCGTGCAAAATAGAAAAATGTTTGATTTATGAAATGCGAAAAAGCGCAATATTTTAACGTAGATACGTTATAATTTTACATATATAGAGTAAAACACAGTGCGGAAAGTTATGGTAGGGAGAGAGCGAGGATGCTTGTTTTCTTCCTACCTATTTTATTTTGAAAGGGTGTTTTACCTAATGATTGAAATCACTAAGTCCGAAGCGAAGGCTGTGCGAAAGGTCTTCCCTCATGCTTGTATTGCAAAGACCCGTCACAAGCGGTATCTGGAAGAGTCCGCTCGATATCTTGAGCTGCTTCCTTTTAATATTGCCGCTGTCGAGATGCTAAAGCAGATGCAGCGTAACGCACGTTACTAATCTTTGAAAGAACGAGGTATAGTAATTTGGATTTTGAGATTCAGCTGCCCGAAGAGATCACTGAACTGATGAACAAGGGTGGTCTCCCCTCTCCTGAGATGATGAATTTCTATGTTGATGAGAAAGAGCGTATCTTTTTTATCGACTTTGAGATTGACCAGTCTCTGATTGAAATTGAACGTAAAATTCTGCAATACAATCGTATCGATAAGAATACCCCTGTTGAGCAGCGCAAGCCCATTAAACTGTTTATTTACAGCTATGGTGGTGAGTTGGACGCTATGTTCAGTTTCATTGATGTTGTTGCATTGAGCAAGACTCCTGTTTGGACGATTAACGCAGGTATTGCAATGAGCGCTGCTCTTGTGATGTTGCTGTCTGGTCAGAAGCGCTTTGCTCTGCCTCATTCTACTGCGCTGATTCACAGTGGCTCTGGAGGTACGCAGGGTACTTTTGAGCAGTCTAAGATGGCTATGGACTACTACGAGAAGCAGGTTGTGAAGATGCGTGAGTATATTATGGCTCATTCTGCCATTGACAAGAAGACTATGACAAAGAATAAGGCCAAGGATTGGTATCTGGATGCTAATGAGCAGGTCAATTTTGGTATCGTCGATAAGATTTGCGATGATGTGGATGAGTTCAATTAAGGGAGAGTTGTAATATATGGCTTCTGATAAGACTGAAATGCGTAAGAAGAAGGATATCCCTCAGAGTCTGGATGAGTATTCTACCTTTTATGGTATGACGCTTGATCCAGAACAGAAAATTTTTAGGGACGCTATCTGGGACCCTAATATTGATGTCGTCTTTGCGAATGCCCGTGCCGGAACCGGTAAGACTACAATTGCTGTTGGTGTTGCTGACCTGCTTGTTAAGTATGGTCGTTACAATGGCATTGTGTATATTGTATCTCCTACTCAGGAAGAGAAACAGGGTTACCTTCCAGGAACTCAGGAACAAAAGAGTGCTCCGTACATGGAGCCACTTTTCGAGGCTCTTGAAACCATTGGCGTTAATCCAAATACGGCGGTAATTGCTGATGAAAATCCTGAAAGTCAGAAGTATGGTGCGTACATCCAGTGTGCAGCACATACTTATATGCGAGGTGTCAACTTTGAAAACAAGGTTATTATCCTCGATGAAATACAAAATTTTACTCTAGCCGATGCGAAGAAAGTCATTACGCGAGTAAAAGACTCGTGCCTCCTCATTGCGATCGGACATTCTGGTCAATGTGACTTGTATAAGCACCCGGAACGATCAGCACTGATTCCGTACATGGAGCATTTCAGGGGGCATGACCGTACCGCAATTTGTGAGTTGAATACAAATCATCGTGGTTGGATTAGCACTTGGGCTGATGCTCTTGAATGCTAAAATACTTCAATTTTGAAACAAAATATAAGGGAGAATAAAATTATGGTTGCTAAGAAGAGTGTTGTTTTTAAGAACGCTATTATTGATACTGCCGAGGGCACTATCACTGAGATCACCAAGGACGGTGAGAACGTCTTCAATCTGAAGGAAGCTTTGGCAAAGTGGGATGGTATTGAGGGTGTCACCATCAATATTTCCACTTCTGATGAGCTGCTGGGCGACCCGGCTTGATGCCAATGGGTTGCTATAATAAACGGCCAGAAGAAACGAGCGATGACTTCTTTGTAAGAATCGGGAATGCTGTTCTGGCTAGAGAATTGACTTGGGATGGCGCATCCAAAGTACTCAATGATGAATTGGGTAAGAATTTTGGTGAGTGCGCATATCGCAAGCGTTTTAAGGCATTCCGTGCGGGTATGCAGTATCAGGAGTCATTATCTAATAGAGATGTGGGAACCTGCATTCTGTCTATTTCCGACCTACATATTCCATTCCAGAAGCCCATTGAGACTTTTAGTGAGTACGCTGGCAAGATTGATATTCTTCAGGTAAACGGAGATCTGGTAGATGCGCAGGCCATTTCTCGTTTCAACAAGGTGTATCGTAAGAGTCCAATGGAGGAAATTCTGATTGCACGTCAGTATATGATTGACCTGATTGAGATGCTTCAGCCTAAGAAGGTTGTTGTCAATTATGGTAATCATGACTTACGCTTCCAGAATTATCTTGCTAAGAATCTGGACACCGACTTGCTTGAACTGATGCCAAAGACATCTTTGGAGCTTATTTTTGTTGATGGCTTTAACCATTACAACAAGGAGCTTCATACAAAGGTTCATTACGACCCTCTGATTGATGTTTTTAAGGACAGTGGTATCGAGATCGGTTATAACGATACTTGGTTTAGTTTTGTTGGCGAAACAATTTTTGTGCATCCACTTGCTTACTCTAGCGGTATGTTGAAAACGGCAGAAAAGGCATATCGGTATTTCAAGGATAATGATTATTTCTTTGATACTATCGTGATGGCACACACTCATAAAACAGGTCACTATGATATCGGTAATTCTGTAATTTATGAGCAGGGCTGTTGTTGTGAAACGTCAAAAATGGATTACGCAGATGGAAAATTAACCCCATCTCAGCGAGAAGGATTTATTCTGGTCTATCAGGATAAATTTGGAAGGCTGAATGAAGATAAGACGCACATTGTACGTCTAAATTAAAAGCGGTGAGCCCCTACCACTAAACGGGAACCTAAAAAAGAAGTACGACCGTAAGGTCTGCTTGGGACATCATTTGTTGTCTCCTTTTCTATGGGCTGGGGTGATTGCTCCAGCTTATTGTGCCAGTGTAGTTCAGTTGGTAGAACGCGGGTTTTGTAATCCCGATGCCTTTATGGATTTCGCATGTTCAAGTCATGTCACTGGCTCCATGCCACTTTAATTCAGTAGATAGAATGATGTGTTCGTACCACATATGTCGTAGGTTTGATTCCTACAGGTGGCTCCAAGCTGTGCGGTCAATAGTTGCTACCGCCTAGACCAACTCAATCTACGGATGGTTGGATACAAAGTAGTTCTGTGGAACGAAATGATAAGCTATTCGTGTTTCGCCACGTTAATGCGAAGCTTTAAAAGTCTAAAACAAGCGTTTTATCAACACGAGAACAATTCAACTAGCTCGGGTGGCTTGATGGATGCTTGTTTTTATTGTGCGGTCTTACTCAAGTGGTTGAAGAGAACGGTCTTGAACACCGTTAGGTCGGTAAATCCGATGCCAGAGTTCGAATCTCTGAGACCGCGCCAGTCCTTCTCCCGGAGGGCCTATATTATACCGGTTCCCTACCACCGGCTAAAAGGTAGGTTTTATTGTGAGCTTGTAATGCGAAGAGGTTGAACGTAGCGGATGGTAGCAGACATCTGCACGAAGCGAGATTGCTTATTCGTGGATACAGCGCAGGTTCGAATCCTGTCAAGCTCGAAGAAAATGGCTATATGAGCGCGACATATAGCAAGTCCGAAGTCTGGGTTTTAGAATCATGATGTACACATGACTTTCTATTTCTTGAGACACTTAGGCACCATATGACGCAGCGTTGCCCAGTCAGGTCTACGGCACCGGCCTCATAAGCCGTGTATTCGTTGGTTCAAATCCAACCGCTGCACCCACCTGTATGCTGATATATTTATGCGCCCGTAGCTTAATTGGTAAAGCAGTGGTCTCTAAAACCATTTGTTCTCTGTCCGAATCGGAGTGGGCGTGCCAGCATTCTCCCCTTTCGCAAGCCTGAGTTGTGGCTTTACTACTCCCTCCATAACTCAGGTTTTTGATTGATTATTATGCCACTTCGGTAGCAGGGCGCGATACGTCGTTGACGTAGCAAACCTATATAGATGATGAAGACTCCGCCGCGCTTCTCATGGAAGCGTACAATGGCGGAGCCGCCTGAGCCCACTAAGCCTCTCAACGATGCGTATCATGGTGGGTCTTTTGTGAATGAAACACCCTTGGCCTCTGCTACGCAAGCACATTAGAGGGTGTCTTTTGTTTGCCGTGGAATGTGCGCACGTTCTACGGCTTTTATTTTTGATTTTGATTGGAGGTGTATTGATGCCGAGAAAGAAAAAGGTATTAGATTCCGTCGAGGCATCTATACCTACCAAGGAAAAATGGGAATGTACTCGTTGTGAGCACTCATACGAAGCTCCCACTGGACATTTTTATAAAAATAGTTTTTCTCAATTATTTAAAAATCGAGGTGGGTTCTCTACTCTTTGTAAGGAATGTGTTAATGAATTATTCGATGAGTACACGAAACGATATGAGAGTGAACGTACAGCATGTATGATTCTCTGTCATATGTTGGATTTTCCATTCTATAACAGTCTTTATGATTCTATTGTGCAGAACTCCGGCTCTTGCAAACCAGGAATGTACGCCAGGGCTCTCTCGTGTCGGCAGTATCAATTCCAGACATTTGCAACCGTTCTTACAAATGGTGAATTGAATAAGAATGCTCTGGATGTTCGAGATGAAAAAGAACAAAAATGGTCAAAGGCTGAAATTCAAGCTCGTGATGATGTTATTTCGGTTGTCGGATACGACCCGTTTGAAGGACACTCTGAAAACGACCGACGTTATTTGTTTAGTGACCTTATCAAATATTTTGAAGATGGTATTGAGGACGATCCTTATAAGCTATCTCAGATTATTCAGGTTGTCATCAACAACGGCCAGATTCGTAAGATTGATTTCAGACTTGCCCAGCTTGACCCGATGAATTCAGCAGACACTATCAAGAGCCTGAATGATATCAAGGTTAAGCTAGTTTCTAATAACGACAAGATTGCAAAGGAAAATGAGATTTCTGTCAAGAACCGTTCCAATAAGGATGCCGGACGCAATACTCTCACCTTCTTAATGAAGGATATGCGAGAGAAAAATATTGCAGGCGCAGAAGCAAACTTCTACGACCAGTTACGGTCTCCGGGCACTCAATGGGCGGCAGATATGAGTGTTAAGGCAATTAAGGAAAATGCTTTCTTTGACGAAAATGACATGCAGGAAATTTTCGATACGCAAAGAGAACTGATTGATAAGTTCCAGAAAGAAAGTGATGACGCTAAGGAAAAATACAGGCTGTCTCTTATCGAGAATCAGCGGCTCAAGGAGCTGTTGGAAGATGCCGGTATTGACGCAAGCGTAAAAGATACGGATGGTGATGCCGTATGAGAATGAAGCAAAGAGCGCCTATTATCACAGCCGTAAAACGTAAGATTTATGAGTGCGACGCGGCAACGATTGCGTTCTATCGGCGCAATCCTGTCATTGCTGCAAGAGATTTGTTAGGCATCCAACTATTTGACGCTCAGGCATATATGCTTGAACAAAGTTGGAATGCTGGACATGTCGTGTGGGCGTGTAGCCGAAACTTTGGCAAGTCATTTGTCGGCTCTGTTTTCATCATTTTGAAAGCACTTTTGTACGAAAACCAAGCTATTTATATCGTTAGCAGCGTCGGTGATCAGGCAAAGGAGACGTTCAACAAGATTGAGAGCATTGTCACCCGCTCAGGCAATACAGCGGCTTCAATTCGTAGTTTGCAAGATATTGCAGAAAAAGAGACTGAAAAGAGCCCAACAAATAAGAGTGGCTTTAGTCATAATCCCGCCGGGTATACTACTAAATTTTATAATGGAAGCACAATAACTACGTTGAACTCACAGCCGGATTCCATTCGAGGAAAACGCGCAACTTTATTGTTTTTTGATGAGGCAGCCTTCTGCTCTGACGAACTGATTGCAGCTTGCGAACCGTTTACAACTCAGGACAGAGACTTTGTTACCGATACTGATAAAAGCTATAATCCAGAAACGCAAACAAGACAGGCCCCAAACCAGCTTGTGTACGCATCTAGCCAAGATACAATGGATAAGCTTTTTTATAAATACTATAAGCAGTTTGCCAAACGCATGATTGCTGGAGACCGTGATTATTTCGTGTGCGATATGATTTGTGATGTTGCAATTCATGTCTATATGAACGGAGAGCCGTATAAAGCGCTTCTATCTCAAGATAAAGTCGATGCGGCACTTAAAGTTTCGCGAGAGAAAGCGATGCGTGAATATTACAATAGACCGTCCCGTGATGGTGGTGTAAATCAGATTGTTAAGTGGGGTACAGTTCGTAGAAATGAGCGAAAGTATCTGCCTCAAATCTATTGGGACAAACAGTATAAATATGTGATTGCTTTTGACCCTGCACGAACCATGGATAACTCTATCGTGTCTATTATGCGTATTTATAATGACCCAGAAAATGGCATGTGTGGAGATGTTATCAATTGTGTAAATATGGTTGACCTTGCAAATGCGAAGAAATATAAAATGGACTCTAACCGTCAGATTGAAGAGCTTCGTGAATTGATTCTTCATTATAATGGTCAAAATCCCGACTATGAATACATTGATACATTGATGATTGACCAAGGCGCAGGTGGCGGTGGTACTTCTACTTATGCTGATGGTTTACTGAACAATTGGACTGATAAATCTGGTGTCGAGCATCGTGGCTTTATCGATGCAAACCATGAACTTTATGAAGGATATGATGCTCGTTATCCAGACGCTGTGGATAAGTTGCGGCTTATCAGCCCTCGTAAATACCGTTCTGTAATGTTTGAAGAATTGATTGAATTGATGAATCTTGGTGTAATTCACTTCCCTCTTGAGTATAACGGTGGAGACTACGTTCAAGTTGTTGATGGTATTGACAAAGCGACAGGTCAGGAAATTCTGAAAACTCATGAGCTGTCCTTGGAAGAACAAACTTCATGGGTGAACATCGACCTTATGAAGAACGAGATCACGAGTATGCAGAAAACCACAAACCCAGAAAATACGAGTGTGACGTATGCGTTGCCGCCCGATCGCGTCAACAAACTTCATGATGATCGCGCGTACACCCTTGTTTTGCTTGCTCATCGTCTATATGAATTACGTCGTAAGGATAAAGTGCGTCAATCTGCCGTTGAAATTGTAGACCAAGCTCCGTGTTGTATTTCCAGTATAGATTTCTAAAAGGAGGTGAAATGAGTGGCGAGAAAGAAAAAGGAAGATTTTGATGTCGTGACTGCTTCACAGACAGATGATGGTACTGTTGTTATAACCTCTTTGAATGAACTTTCAGAAGAGAGGATGAACAACGTCATTCGAAATGCAGTTGCGTCATATGATCCAGAAAATAAGCAGTATAGCACATACCTGAAAATTTCAGCCTCCTCTGAGACACTGACGGTTGACCGAATTGATGAACTCGCACGAGGGTTACAGTCAAGTCTGACGAATGTGCAGACTGTCAATGGGATCATCCGTAACTATATTAACAAGGACGACCTAATTGGTATTACCTATGATGCGATTGAGGCGAATGTTAATACGGAGTTCAAGTGCAGTTTTGCACAGTTCCCTGAACAGCGCAATAAAACAAAACAGGTAAATTATGCCCGTGAAGTGATTGATGATTTCAATACACAAATCAATGTGCGAAGTCTGTTGCGTGCTGCCATTCCGATGACTTACGCTGAAGGTACTTATATTACATATCTGCGTCAGAAGGATGAGAATTATATTGTAGACTACTACCCTCTTGGTATTGCTGAAATCAGTGATTATTTGTCAAATGGACAGCCTGTTGTACTTATCAATATGTCTAAATTAAAATCAGCTTTAAGCAAGTCTATGCTGAAGGATAAGAAGAATAAAGCACTATTCTTTGAAAATCAGGAGACTGAGATTCAGAACAACTATCCAGATGAGGTATATCAGGCATTTAAGAATGGTGATACATACGCAAAATTGGATGTTGACCATTGTGGTGTGATTCGTATTGGCAACATGGGGCAGAAATATGGTGTCTCTCCCCTGTTCCGCGCCTTACGTCCGGCATTGATGCTTGAGACTTTTGATACTTCAGACCGTGTAAATGCCAAGGCAAAGGCAAAGAAAATTATCTGGCAGCAGCTTGATCCTGAGTTGATGGGACCAAACAAAGATAAAAAGGGCTTCTCTGAACAAGTGACGGCGCACGATAACCTACTGCGTGCATGGAAGCAAAATACCGTGCTTGTGACGACCGCTCCTTATGTAAAGGATATCAAGTATGTTGAGCCAAAAGTTGAGATGACAAATATCGAGACTGTCAAACAGTATCGCAACCGAGAAATGGCTGCTTTGGGTATTAGTTTCTTGAATACTGATGGTCAGCAGACTGTTTCAACTGCGAAGGTGTCTCTTGACCAGTTGATGAAAAATATCGGTAAGATAGCAGAACAAATTGAGGATGTACTAAAGCGATGGTATCGTATTCGCCTTGAAGATGCAGGTGTAGACCCGATGTACTGCCCTGATGTGAAGGTCTCTACTACCGAAATGATGGGTATGGAGATGAAGAAGGCGATTGCTCAGTTCCTGTTTACCACTTTGAACTGTTCTTACAAGACTGCTTACGAGTACATGGGACTTCATGCTGAGGACGAACTACGCAAGCGTCAGGCTGAAACTGAGGAAGGTTATGACGATGTGTTTGTGGCTCGCCAGACCTCTTATACATCGACTGGGAATCCAGGCGGTGGTGACAGTGATAAAAAGACAGGCCGTCCAAAGGGCGAGGAAACTGAAAAACAGATTTATGACCAGCAAAGAAATGAAGATAGTAAGTGAGGTGATGAACGATGAGTAAGGAGTATTTCTATAGTAGAAACATCTGTTGCTCTGAGATTACGGAGCATCCAGACCACTATCTTGCCAAGTTTATCATTTGTGATTTCTCAGTAAATGGAAATCAGGTTGCTTTGAACCGTGAAACCATTGAAAGTTGGATGAGTACACTGGTTGGCAACCCGCTTGTTGGTAAGTTGGTCGTAGCTCCAAAGGGTGAACTGGATTTTTCTGGTCACAATATGAAAGTCGTCACCAGAAAAGACGCTGACGGCAATGAATACAAGACTGCCGAATTTGACACTGATGCGTTCGGTAGCTTTCAATCGGTCGGTATCGAGAAAATTGACGATACCGACTTTATTGTTGCCTCTTGTAAGATCTGGAAGCGATATCCAAAAGCTTGTGCGACGATTCTGCGCCGTATTGAGAGTGGCACATTAAATACCAGTTGGGAAATTGATGTGCTAAAAGCTCATAAGGGAATCGTGGGTGGCCGCATGGCAAAAATTATTGACGATGGCGTGTTTACTGCACATTGTCTGCTTGGTGCAAATGTTGAACCGGCATATAAGTGCTCTAAACTGCTTGAAGTCGCTGAAACCGATTTTGGTCTTGAATTGGCAAATGCCTATATCGAGGACACAAAAGAGATTTCAAATATAGAATCTAATGAAAAGGAGGCAAAAAATTTGGAACTGAATAAGGACAAGGAGACTCAGGCCGCACAGGTTGAGAATCAAACCGAGACTGAGCAGGCAGAACAGACCACTACTGAGTCTACCACCGAGCCCACCACTCCGGCAGAGCCTGATGTTCAGACTTCTGAGGAAGGCGGTGAAACCCCTCCCCCGACTGAGCCTGAAACCAGCACCGAGCCTGCTGGTGAGCCAGAGCCGGAGTCTACCACTGAGACTTCCAGTTTGACCGGTCGTGACCTGTATATGAAGCTTGAAGATGCAGTGTCAAAGATTAGCTCTGATTACTACATGACCGATATGTTCCCTGAAGATCACACTATCTGGTGCAAGAAGTGGGGCTACATGAACGAGTTGGATTACATTATGTTCCCTTATACTGTTGAGGGTGATGAAGTTTCTCTGGGTGAGCCGCAGAATATTACTCTGACTGTTTCTGTTTCTCAGGTCAATACCAAGATTGATGAGCTGAACAAGACTGTCGCAAGCCTGAATACAGAGTTGCAGTCTGCTAAGGATGAGATTGCGGAGCTGACTCCGTACAAGGAACAGGCGGAGAAGGCAGCTGCAGAAAAGGCGGAGGCCGAGCTTGCACAGAAAAAGGAAAATCTGCGCCAGTATGCTATTTCCAGCAAGATGATTACTGAGGCTGAACTGACCGGTGAGGGCGAATTTGCAAGTATGATTGAGAATCTGGATGAGGCTGGCATCAATGGTGTGATTGCTTCTCGCTGTGTTGAAGCCGCTAAGAATGCAAAGCCTGCTGAAAAGAATATTGAGACTTCTGAGGTACATAAGCCTGAGAGTATCAAGCTGAATTTGAATGAAACCAAGTATAACACCACTAACGCTAACAAGCGTGACGCATGGCGGGAATATTTGGGTAAGTAATAACATTTGAGAGAAAGGAAAAATATTATGATTCGTGAACTGATGGTGAACGGCGCGAAGAATATTCCCGCTAACTATGCCGCAAAGGTCGCTATGGTCACCGGTATGGGTGTTCAGGTTGACCACAAGGCTGGTCAGGTTAAGTTCCCTGATGCAGCTACCGCTGAGGGCATCGAGATGGTTGCCCATGAGTTTATTCCCGAGGGCATCTATGCAAGCCAGACTAATTTTGATGACTATGATAAGATGGTCACCAAGATTGAGGCAGGTGTGCTGGTGAAGCGCGTTCCTCTGTATGCTGGCGAACTGTATGGTACTGACCAGTACAAGACTGCTGATGCACAGGACACTAATATCGGCAAGCTGCTGGAGGTTAATACCGACGGTAAGTGGCAGGTTGCTACTACTGGTACTTCTCGTTTTGAGTTTGCTGGTGTGATGGATGACAATGGCCATAAGCTGATTATGATCAGTGTGCTGCCCGAGGCAAAGACTGTTGCTTGATTGAGAGAAAAAATCTTGAATATGATACGTGAAATTTAAGGCTATCGTCTTTGGCGGTAGCTCTTTTATTTTGCGCGAAGAGAAAGGAAATGAATTATGGCACTGAATATTGAAGTGGCCGAGCTGATGAAGCAGCCTGGTCGTGTTTATGAAGTTGCTGAGAAGACTCAGTACAATAGCGCTATGGATGCCGAGGATAAGGAGATTGCTGAGGTTGTTGGCGCTCATGTTGAGGAGCTGATTGACAAGGGTGACCCCAACAAGGAGATTGCTCAGTTTGTTAACCGCACCGTGACTGATGAGCTGTATGGCGCACCTGATGAGCTGCTGGACTCCATGTTTGAGCGTGGTAATGTTGGTGAGTTTGATGATTACGAGGCAGGTCGTACTGTTAAGAACACTCTGAAGGCTTATGATGCAGCTAAGGGCGGCAACGTGCCGAAGTCTTACCTGCACTACGAGACCATTAAGCCCGTCTGGCGTAATAAGCAGATCGAGGCTGATCTTAGCTTTGTGGATGTAAGACGCAATGCTTGGAAGAGTGTGGCAACTCTGACTACCTTTATGACTGAGGCTCTGAAGAACCAGATGTTCTATGACATCTTCAGCATGGTTGATGACGCTATCACTGGTGGCGAGCAGAAGATTGATGCACAGGGCAAGGAGCCCACTATGCAGGATATGGACGCTCTGGCTCTGTATCTGAATGAGTATGCCGATGGTGGTAATCCATTCACTGTCAGCCTGATGAAGTATTGTGCTAAGATGCGTCGTATGACCGGTTATGCTGAGTATCTGTCTGACGCAGCTAAGGACGAGTTCAACCGTTATGGTCTGGTGAAGACTTATGACGGCGTGGCTATCACGGGTATTAGCTCTGCTAAGAAGCTGGGTGATGGTTCTCTGCTGATCCCGGATTAAACTATGTAGTTTACATAAAATAGTCCAGTCGTGATGCAAATCACGATAAAAAATACACATTGAATTGCTGGAAAACCCTAAAACTACAATTACCAAAACAGAAGGATGAAATATGCCTAGATGGGTGGTCGCGAAAGCAGAAAGAAAATTGTAGATGATGCATGGTTAAAACCTAAACATAAAATAATGGGCAATCAGCAGCCAAGTTCCGAAAAGGAAAAGGTTCAACGACTATCCGCGTGGGAGCGGTTAGGATGCAAGTGTTTGGCATCCGAAGTGGTGTGCCCCAGTGTTTTTACTGGGTGAAGATATAGTCTTCACTCGTATGAGAGTACGAGGTTGCTAGATGCAACAAGAACGGAGTAGCGTCCGGTATAATGTTTATCTAATATTTAATTTGACCAGATGTTGTGTAGAATGTCTGGCTTTTATTTTGCAAGAAAGGAGGTAGCATGGATGACACCAATGAGAACGACAGAAGACTTCAAAAAGAAGTGTTTGATGTAAACCCAAATTTTGAAATTTTATCCGAATATAATGGTCTTCGAAAAAAGATTACCAGGAAATGTAAAGTATGCGGTGATGTACGTGAAGTACAGGCAAGAATGTTGCTTGATAATCGTGGGTGTCAAGCATGTGTTGCCTCTAAGCGTGGAGCAGAAAAAAGAAAGTCGCCAATACAATTTTCCACGGAGCTGTTTGAAGTAAATCCTAATATTGAGTTGTTATCTGAATACACAACAAACAATGCGAGAGTGCATTGTCGTTGTAAACTTGATGGGCATGAGTGGAATGGCATACCTCATACATTGCTTGATGGACATGGGTGTCCAGAATGTTATCGACGGATTGCAAACAGACGAACGGAAGATGAATTCTTAAAAGAAATGCGTGAACGATTTCCTACTATTCATGTTCTTTCAAAATATGTCCGTGTTGCTGTGAAAGTGGATTTTGCATGTGATGTTTGCGGTTACCATTGGACCGCAATTCCTGATACGATACTTAATAATAAAAATTCTGGTTGTCCAAAATGTGCTGGGAGAGCACATATTTTAGAGTCTGAAATGATAGAACGACTAAGAACGGTTTCTCCAAGTGTTGAGTATTTGAGCGGATATAAAAATATATTATCTCATGCAAATTTTAAATGTAAGAAATGTGGTTACAAATGGTCAACAGCTGTCAATTCAGTTCTTGGCGGGCATGGATGTCCAAAGTGTTGTTCTTCTCATGGTGAAGAAAAAGTATGCAATTATCTCGATAGTCATGGCATTGATTACATACGAGAATACCGTTTTAAAGATTGTAAAAATGAACGGCAGCTTCCTTTTGATTTCTATATACCATCAAAAAACACTTGCATTGAATACGACGGGCAACAACATTTTATGCCTGTTAGGTTTAGCAAGAGTGTAACCGAATCCGACTCTATTAGTACATATAAAAGTCAGCAAAAGAAAGATTCTTTAAAAACAGAATATTGTAATCGTAATGGAATCAAACTTATCAGAATTCCCTACACAGATTTTGATAATGTAGAAAATATTTTAGATAAACATTTTTCTTAAAAATTTTGGAAACGTATTTATGGTATTGCGGGCAAGATCGGAAGACTTGACATGAAGGGTGAGACTCATACTTACGAGGATCACGACAACAACAACGAAAAGATCCATCTGATGGTCAAGGACTTTACCTTCGGCTACAGCATTGATCATATCGAGCGCGTTGCTAAGATTGTTCTGCAGTAATTTTTACCAAAGGCAAATTTGAGCGGGGACTTTGCGGTCTCCGCTTTTATAGAAAAGGAGACAAATTATGAGTTCCGTGATGGAAAAGAAGTTTATTGACGTTCTGAACTGCGACGATAACGTGGTTACCATTTCGTCACTGAACGGTAAGGGTTATGCTTTCGAGCCCGGTAGTGTGGAAGAGCCTTGTGTAATTCCTATTCCGCCGGAGGAGATCATGTATATGAACAGCACTTGTTCTGCGTTCAAGAATGGTGTTCTGCGTTTTCGCCCTGAAGAGCAGAATGAAATCTTTAAGGCTATTGGCATTAAGGGCGATGATGTTTTATTCATTGAAGATATCGATGATGCGATTCTGAATCCCACTGTCGAGAATCTTCAGCGAATGATTGACATTAAGGATGGTGCTCAGTTTGAGCGTATTCGTGGTCGCTTTTATCGCATGACGAATGCCGGTGAAGACCTGTCCACTAAGGTCAAGCGCCTGATTGATGAGCGTTATAAGGAGCTTCGTGCTGGCAAGCGTAATAGTGAACTGTCTGTTGTGCCTGCAGCCAAGTCTGCCCCTACTGATGTTCAGGCAGAGCTTGAGGCCGCAAAGAACCAGCTTGCTGAAATGCAGAAGCAGATGCAGGCGGCATTGGCGCAGATGCAGGCTATGATGTCTGGCGCACAGCCTGTGGCACAGGACACTCCTGTTGAGAAGACTACTAAGCGTAGCCGTAAGAAGGCTGATGGAGAAAAGGCGGAGGTCGTTCCCGCCGAGTAAGATTGGAGGGATAATGTGACCGCATTTTCGGATGTATATGATAAGTTCTACGAGTTAGTTGAGACTGATAGTAATTTCTTTCAGTATTTCGACTTAACCGAGAATAAAGTGCGAGATCTTGTACATGACCGTGCAAAAAGTTATTTGATGGAGTCACTTTCTGTGATTACCAGAAACATTGAACCGGAAGAGGATTTCAGTTTCGATGATTACGATTCAGAACTAGAAGAGTTTAATTCAGATCTCACATTCGATGAGATTGATATGTTAGCGCATTTGATGTTGGAGCAACATTTTAAGCGTGAGTTTGGGAAGTTGAAAGCATTTAGCGCACAGGACCTTCCTACAAGTTTACAGGTATTCTCCCCTGCTAACGAGCGCACGAGCATTCGTGCTCTTGTGAAAGACATCCATGAGGAGAATATGACGATGTTGGACAACTATATGGCAAAAGACCGCTCGACCCGCAAGCGTAAGACCATCGACTATGATACATACGCTTCCTACTCTGAGTAAGGAGGTGTACCGATGGACTTTTATACGAGGGTGCGAGCTGTTGGCGGTGCCGCAAAGATGTCTAATAAAAAGGATGTCAAAATTGCTTTTGCGAAACGTGACTTCGCTGCACACTTCAAGGATAGTGTTGACTATGAGGATAACACTCTTGTGAATGGTTTGCCTCAGAAGCTGGTAGTTAGCCGTAGTAACAGCGTAGCCAAGGAGAAGAAGATTTGGGCTTACCCCGGTGATTCTTTGAATCTTGGTGATATTGTTGACTGCTACAACTGTAAATGGCTGGTAACTGAGATAGAACCAAATGATGAGATTTTTCTTCGTGGGAAAATGGAGCTGTGTAACCGCCAGATTCAATGGCAAAATCCGATTACTGGTGAGATAGTATCTCGTTGGGCAACACTGAGTAAGCCTTATTACGCAAATAATAAGGAACTTGTTGTGACTTCACTGAGTCAACGTGAGTATAAAGTGCAGATGCCTTTTGATGATGAGACTGCACTGATTGACCTTGATAAGCGCTTTATGCTGGAAATCATCAATGGAGAGCCGAAAACATATGTTACGACTTCTGTTGACCAGAGTACAGAGCGTTATGAGTTGCATGGTAAGACACAGGGATTCCTTGTGCTGAATATCCGTCAGGATCAGTATAACAGTAAGACGGACAATGCCGAGAAGATGATTTGTGATTATTTTGAGCCAAATAAGAGTGATGAGCCAGATGCGGATTCTCAGGTAACGGCCACTATTAAGTACGCAGGCAAGCCGGAAGTTCGTGTTGGTGGTTCTTGGAAGAAATTCACTCCGGTATTCACAAGTATTACGGGCGAAGAGGTTGCGGAAGTTGCAAAGTGGAGCTTTATTTGCCTTGATGAGTTTAAGAGTTTTGTTGAAACACAGGTTGCTACGGATGGTGTTTTCAAAATTCGTATTTTGAATAATAGCATCATGGATGGCGTAACTGTTAGAATTTCTCTGACAAATGCAGATGGTACGGCAAATACATCCATTGAATGTAAGGTGGTGAGCTTGCTGTGACAACGAGTGAATTGATTACGGACTACAAAAACAAATTAGCTTTAAAGTTGGTCAATACGGATGGGCTTGTTGAAGCGATGGGTAATGATGATATTGAAGAGCCAGATGAGGCAATTTATACATATATCTTCCCATACTTCCATATTCCCGACACGATTGAGGCAGCACACAGCTATATTTGTTTTAAGGTAAACATGACTGACCGCAGTAATGTTAATGACTGGTACGAGAACTTTACGCTTACTGTGTGGGTTATTGTGAATCAGGCGTTGATGAAGATGAAAGGTCATGGTGGAGCAACACGAGTTGACTATCTGAGCGGTCTAGTGGAGAAAGAATTACACGGCAGTACAATTTTTGGAATTAAGCAACTTAAAATCACATCCAATATCGAGGACAACATGGATTTACACCATCGTGTGCGAATTATGACGTTTAAGACGCAGGATCTGGATGACCTTGTGGGGTGTGGTTAATGGAGCTTAGAGAAATGTACGAGCCGAGCTTGATGCGTGGAAGAGACTTTAAAATCAACGACAAAATTACGATTCACATGCCGTCTGTTGGTGATATTATCGATTATGGTGAGCAAAAGTATTTTCAGTTGGTTTATTTGTTCTGCTCTACATCAAGCGACTATAAAGCACAACTTGACTCTGTTGGGGTTGATTGGCAAAAAATTTCGGACTTTGAAATGTTTCGGCAGCTCTTTATAGGCAACAAAAATCAAGATATGTCTATTTTGTTTGGCGATATGGATATTTCCGGGTTTGTAATGGCAAAAGATAACATAAGTGGTGAAATTGTGTTACACAACAGACTTACGGATACCCGTATTGACCATGTAGTGTATGAAACAATTTCTCAGTACCTATGTGCTGCGAATGGAATTGAAAAGCATTCCGAATTTGCCGCTGACGAACCGACAAGGATTGCAATGATAGAGGAAGCCAGAGATAATTTGGAGTATCAGAAAATAAAGCGTTATGAGCCACGACTTGCGGAGCTTGTTCTCTCAATGGCGTGCTCCTCCGGCTTTAAAGCGGATTACTTCAAGGCTATGGACTACCCTATGAGTGTGTTTATGAATCATGTAAGAAAGATTCAGCAAATAAAGAACTACGACAATACGATGCATGGCGTTTATGCTGGCACCGTGGAGTTTGGAAAGATTTCAAAATCACAACTGGATTGGACGAGCAAGGTTGACTGATTAGCCTTGCTCTTTTATTTTATCCAAATAAATTGAAAGGAAGAAAATTATGAGCGATTTTAATTTCAATGAGGTCGTTATTGACCGCGTTCATCGCATTCACGAGTATGACCTGAACGGCAAGCGCCTGTGGACCATGAATCAGGTTAAGGATTTCAAGCTGACTCTGGGTGGCGAGACCGTTTATGCTCAGGATGCACAGGGCGTTAACATCATGGCATTCGACAAGAGCAAGACTGCCGAGGCGGATTGGTCTAATGCTCTGATGCATCTGGGTGCTCTGGCAGAGCAGATGGGCTCCAAGAAGGAGGTTGCTTCTTCTACAGCAAAACAGGTCTTTACCACTGTTGAGTATCTGACTTCTGCCGACGGCCAGAAGCTGACTCTGACTCATACCCCCAAGGCTGCTGTTGCAAATGCCCCCTTTAAGTACATTGATCTGGTCGATGGTCAGGGTAATGCACTAAAGACCTTTGAGCTGGGTGAGACCGCCGAATCTCAGTTCTCTGTTTCTGGCACTGAGGTTACTCTGCCCACTGGTGCAAACCTGAAGGCTGGCGACCGCTTTGTTGTGAAGTATCAGTACGAGAGCGAGGAGGGCATTGCTATCAATGATAGCGCCAATAAGTTCTCTACCGAGGGCGAGTTCGTGATTGAGGCATTCTGCTACAATCCTTGCGACAAGGCAAATAAGAAGCTGATGCGTATCATCTTCCCGAATGCCAAGATGGACAATGCTATCGATATGACTTTCACTAATGAGCTGGCTCATCCGGTCAAGATTAGCGCTACTCAGGAATACTGCTCTGAAGACAAGCGCCTGTTCCGTATTGAGACTGCTGCTGCCTAATGGCAAATCTGAATTGGTGCCGTACTTGCGGAAAAGAATATCCGGTATGCCCGCATTGCGAGCAGGATGCGCGTCTTAACCCTTGGCGAATGATTTGTGACACTGAGCCACACTTTCTTGTGTGGACTGCTGTAAACCAGTATCGCCAGGGAATTATTTCAAAAGAGACTGCAAAGGCAGACTTGACTACTCTTTTGACACGCAAGTACAAGAATATTACGGAGTCCGAGGTGGAAAATTTCATCCCGGCTGTTCGTGACATTTTCCATGAAATCATAGATGAGCCTGCAAAGGCAGAGAATGAGTCATCTGGTGATGTAAAAGATGAAACGCCCGTGAAGCCGGTAGTTAAGAAAACATCAAATCGTAAGGGGCGGGCATAACCGCCCCTTTATTTTTCGTGGTGATTTTATGGAGAAAAAGAACAGAACGAAGTTTAATGTCAGTAAGAATCCAGCAGATAGAACATATGATGGCGTAGTTTATGATAGTAAGGCAGAAATGTTGTTTTATCGAGATATTGTATTGCCAAGGCTGGCAAGCGGCGAAATTGTAGAGTGTCGTAAGCAGGTCCCATTTCTTCTGCAAGAATCGTTCCGCCGGGTCGATAAGGACGGCAAGGACGTAGCGGTGCGGAAGATTGACTATGTGGCGGACTATGAAATTACATATCGAGATGGCAGCAAACAAGTGATTGATACGAAGGGATTCGCTGATAGTGTTGCTTTGATGAAGCGCAAGATGTTCTGGTTCAAGTATCCTGATGTAGATTACCGCTGGATCACATACTCCAAAATCGATGGAGGCTGGGTCGATTATGACGACCTAAAAAAAGCTCGGAAAGAGCGAAAGAAATTAAAGCAAGCACAGACGAAAGGGAGATAAAATGAAGGTTTTAAATTTTCAGGAGCGAAATGAGTTTCTTGATGAAGTAGTCAAGGCATGTACTATCGATGGTGATTATCAGCCCGCACTGCTCGATGTAGTATTCCGGTTGATTATCTTGAAGTATTTTGCAGATTATGACTATCGTAGCGAGCCGCAGAGTGAGTGGCCTCGTATTGCTTACGAGTCTTTCAATTTCAAGATTGAGAAGGCTGGTTGTGATACTTCTGCGTTCTGGGATCAGTATGATTCTCTGGAGAAGGCCGTTCACGAGCAAATTGATCGTTCTCATAAGGAATGGTTGGTTCTGGGTCTCTGTGGCAAGCTCAACGAGATTATTGAGAAGCCTGACCCTATTTCTGATTTCGTTGACTTTATGGAAAACTATTTGAATGATGTGAAAGGCAACTTGAATGACTTTGACGTCGAGAAGTTTTCTGAAGTGACTTCTGCCCTGCTGGACAATAAGCAGGAAATCTCTGCTGTGCTGGCAAAAGATAAAAAGGAATAAACACTTTTAGAGGTGGGTTGGAGGGAATTTTAATATGGCTACAAGAAGTAAACCGCTGAAGTTATGGGATGCTGAGAAGTTCAAGAACGTAAACCCAGTGTCTTTGAAATACTGGGATAGATATGAGACTGATATGGGCATCCGTGATCTCAGCCCGTCTACTGTTTACAATTATGAATCGGATTTCAAGCAGTGGATGATTTATGTTCTGGACAATCAGGGTAATGCCCCTGTGACGGAACTTGAAGAAGAGGATATTGAGGAATTTCTATTCTACTGTAAGAAGCATGGAAATAACTCTGCTCGTATGAAGCGGCGCATGAGTACAATTTCTGCACTGTATCGGTATCTTCGCAAAAAGAAAATCATCAAGGAAAACCCGATGGAGTTCATTGATCGACCGACCAAAGATGTGGCTGTTGTGAAGCAGACATACCTTACGCCTGATGAGGTTAAGTTGATGCGAGAGAAGCTGAACGCTCTGGTTGAATCTGCGACCACCGTTCACATGAAGGATAATGCGATGACGCTGCGTCTGTACGCACTGTTCTCGCTATCCACGATGGCTCGCGTCAATGCAGTGCGGAATACACTCTGGAAGTCTATCGATTATGAGAATCGCATGGTACATGATGTTCTGGAGAAGGAGGGAAAAATTGTTGATCTGATGTTCAGCAAGGAAGTTTCTGAGCTTTTGAAAGAGCTGAAGGAATACCGCACCGAGCATGACATTGAGGATGGTGGATATGTGTTCGTTGGTACAAAAATCAATGGCGCATGGATGCCGATTACTTCAAGCACTGCCGGTGATTGGTGTAAGAAAATTGGTGAGATGATTGATGAGCCTACGCTGCACCCGCATGACTTCCGGCATAGTGGTGCTACCCTGCTGAAGAATGCGGGCATGAGTCTGGAAGATGTCTCTTCCCTGCTCAACCATGCTGGCACGGATGTGACCAACAAGTATTACATCAAAAAGGATACGACAAAGATTCAGTCTGCAAAGGATCGGTTTGAGATTTGAGGTGGAGTGAATGGGAAGTCTTGCTTCTTCGTATACAAACTTTGATGATTTACTGGCCGGTGTGGTTAGCAGCGTTCAAGACATCCTTGAAGGTGTTGCGCCGGAAATTGAAACGAGACTACAAGCGAGCATTGTAGAAAACGTACACTCGAAGAGTGGACGATCTGACGGAATCGAAAGCAAAAAAAATATCGTAAGTAGCGTTACTACTGACGATAATGTTGTAACCATGACGGTAAAGGATATTGCAAGACCGCAAGCATCATGGTGCAAAACGCCATTCCGAGAAGGAGACAATGCAGCCTTAGAAGGAACAATGTTTGCTAATTGGATTGAGCATGGTTTATGGATGGATATTGCAGAGTGGAATCGAATGGGGCAACCAAAGGAAAATAAACCAAAGCGTCCTGCGCGTCCATTTATTTCAAAAGTCCAAGTTGAAGCAGCTATGCTCGTAAGAACCGCATTACATGAATTGTAATCCCACAATTTATTTGGAAAATTTGAATGAGAGGAGGCTGGCTTGAAGAAGCTGGCCGCTTCTCTTTTTTATTTTGAAGGGAATTGTTGAAAATGGAAAAGAGAGGTGACCAACAGTATGGATGAAAAAGAAAATACTGGCGCAGAGTCTTCTGCCGTAACAGCTATTAAGGTCAAGGTTGTTATTGACACAAATAAAAAAGAATTAGACCAGCAATTTAATTCTGTCAAGGAGCATTATAAAGAAAAACCAGTAAAAATTGCTTTTGGAGTAAATCAAAACGACACTATCCGTAATATAAATGATGCGCTTGATAAGGTAGTCAAGAGCGGAAAGTTAAAAACTCCAAAGGTTACACTTGATGTTAAGATAGACCAGAGTAAAGTAACCGCACAGCTTAAAAAAGCTATGCAATCTGCGGCAAAGCAGACAGTTAAGGTCGATACCGGAAAGTCTGGTTCTACGAAGACTGATACTACTGGCGCTTCAGAGATTAAACAGTTAGAAAAATTTGTTGAGCAAGCAAAAGCCAAAACTATCGAATGGAAGAGTTCAATTAAAGGAACTACGGAAGAAGCCAAAAAATTAAGTTCCAATCTTCAGAACATAGTAGACCAAATCAATGCTCTTGATAAAGACCATACTTCAAAAGGATATGCGTCTGGTGTAAACGGCCTAAAGACAAGCTTCAATGTCGCAAAAGAACAGGTTTCTGATTACACAAAAGAATATCAAAAGCTTGAACGGCAAGCTACTTCTACTCTTGATAATATTCATAAACAGCAAACGAAGTTAAAGGCTCATGGTATTAGTAGTTTTGATAGGCAGATTTCTGGTTATGGCAATGACAAAGACGGAAGTTTTGAAGCTCGTTTTAGAAATCTTGATAAATTAAATCCACAGTCTAAAGAGTATGCTGAGACACTTGGTAAAATTCTTGTAGATTGGGAGAAAGTAAATATCCAGATTAACGAGGCCATTAAAGCCGAGGGAAATCTAAGCGTGTCCGCAACTGCACGGCAAAAGAAAATAGAAGATGTGGCCGATTCGATTCAAGGACTGCGTAATGTTGCAATGGGTTCTGATGTTGCCAAAAACAAAGAGTTAAAAAAATATGCTTTTGGCGATACAACAAAGAATGCAGACTCCGGTGCGTTGCATGACCTTGATGTTAGTCTCAAAAATTTAAAAGCGGTTCAAAACAATCCAACAGAATTTATTAAACAGTTGCAGGCACTTGAGAATGAGCTTGGGAATGTTTCTCAAAAACTGACAGAGTATAAGAAAAGATTTCAAGAAAGCACGAGTACAACAAATGAGTCAACGAATCTTCGCAACCTTGTTACAACTATAAATAAGTACGAAGAGACTCTAAATAATCTTGATAAGAGGCAAGACTTAAAGAAACGTCTATATGATATTCGAGATGCAGCAGAAGCACAATCTAAGCCGTTTAATGTTCTGAACAATGAGTTTGCAGAACTGAAAATCGACATGGAGAACGCTGGTATAGCCGCTGAAACGCTTGGTCAAAAACTATCTCGTCTGTTCAAGGAACATTTCCAGACCGCCATCGCTATGGCTGGCGTTGCAATGGTCAAACAAGGTCTGCGAGAGGTTTATGATAATGTCGTAGAGATAGACGATGCTATGGTAGAGTTACGCAAGGTCACAAACGAAAGTGAAAATGCGTACTCGCAGTTCTCTGATCGTGCGGCAAAAACCGCTCGTGATTTGGGTGCATCTGTTTCTGATTATATTAGTGCAACAGCCGACTGGTCTCGTCTTGGATATAATATGCCTGATGCAGAGGAACTTGCACGTGTAAGCACTCTATTGAAGAATGTTGGCGATGGTATTGAAAGTGTTACTGATGCATCGTCTTACATGACTTCTGTTTTGAAAGGTTTCGACCTTGTTGCGGAGGATGCTCAAAAGGTAGTTGACCTTGTTAATGAAGTTGCGAACAACGAACCTGCGAGTGCCGAAGATATCCTTGAAATATTAACTCGTAGCGGCGCAGCCCTACATGAGGCCGGAAATGATCTTGATCAGGCAGTTGCGCTTGGTGTGGCTATGAACTCTGTTACCCAAAATGCGGAGTCCACTGGCCAAACATTAAAGACTGTCAGTATGTATCTAAGAGCTGCTAAGACAGATTTGACCGCAATGGGAGAATCTACAGACGGGTGTGCGAATTCTGTTTCCGAGCTTCGTAGCGAATTAAAGAAGCTTACTGGTGTTGATATCATGGCAGATGCCGCTGGAACTCAATTCAAGAGTACCTACGACATTTTGATGGAGATTTCTAAAGTCTGGGGCAAGCTGACTGATGTTGATCGTGCAAATGTTACGGAGCTTCTTGGCGGCAAGCGCAATGCAAACAGTGTTTCCGCCGTATTGTCCCAATTCCAAATTGCAGAAAAATCAATGGAAGATGCTGCCAACAGTGCTGGTTCTGCGGCAAAAGAAAATGAAGTCTATCTTACCAGTATTACTGGTAAGTTGAACCAACTCGACAGTGCATTCCAACAGTTCAGTAAAGACCTGCTTGATAGTTCTTTAATCAAATTCTTTGTTGATTTCGCTACCGGCGCAGTTGATCTCGCTGATGGTGCAGTTAAAGCCGCAGGCGCATTACCGACTCTGACAGCTGCCATCTCTGGCGTGTTGTCCTTAATGCAGATGAGCGGAAAGCTCAAAAATGGTGCGGGTAAAGTTAATATGCCCTTTTATATTTGTTGTGTATAAAAATATAGGATGCGGCACCATGTAAAAATAAAATAGCCCCTAGAGTGCTGGGAAACCCTAAGAGCCATATCGCCTATATTTGTATAATGTAGGAATCGAAAGATAGAAATAAGGATATGGATGCTATATGCTGAGATAAAAGCTCGGTTTTATCGTATTGTAAAAATATGGTAATAATTGAGTGCTAAGTAGCGTTTACAATGGGCGGTCAGCAGCCGATCCACTTCCCTATTATATAATGTAGGAAAGCGGAAGGTTCATCGACTAAAAAGGGTCAGTGAGCAACCACTGGAAGGATAGTCAGTTCTGGACGAAAGTTCAGAAGTCCACCTCAGACGTAACCAGACGACTTAAAGAAGTAGGTGGAATGAGGAGACACGCTGTTCTCTGGCGTGGAATAAGTAAGAGAACTAAAAATTCAATGAACTTTGAACAATTTTGAACAAAATTGAAAAAGTACACTGTTGTTCGTTGACAGTGTACTTCAAAATGTGTATAATAAAAGCAACCAAGAGTTCAATAGACGGAACCCTCGGTAGATAATCAAACATGGAATCAAGACTTGGACAATCTTAATCCCAATCATGAAGAGCTGCCTAGTGGCTATAGGCGGCTCTTTTACTTATTGCCATGACTATCGTTATAGCAACGGACAGTGTAAACAGCACCGATGACTGCGGCGATAACGCCAACAGTTTGTATCAGTGAGTTGTAAATGAATCCAAAATCCATTACACATCCTCCTTCCGACAAGATTGCCGGAAGGCAGTTAGAGAAATACACGCTCCTTTTCGCCTTCCGGCTACTGGGAGGGTGACCGCCTATTCTTTACGTCTATGATTGGCAAGTTCAACGTGAACTCTTGGTTGCCCCATTATTATACACCCGCCTGTCATATCCTGTCAATATCACTATAATGTAATTTATAATACATAAAAAGAGGTTGCTTTCATGAGATTTTCTGGCTATAATAAAAGTACAATCGCGTATCCAAAATATACGGAGGTATTTTATTATGGCTAGACCCAAAGGAAGCAAGAACAAAACAAAGGTTCTTAACGGCGTTGATTACGCAGCACAGATCGCTGAGAAAAATGCCGCAGCAGAATCCATTGCTAAAGAAATCGCATCTCTCGGCTCGAATATTGCCGCACTGAATACTGAAAGAAAAGCAAAAGAAGCAGAGCTGAAAAAACTCAATAAAGAGATTGCAAAACTCGAAAAGAAAAAGGCTGATGCCGATGAAAAGATTGCGGCAGAGTTGAATCGCAAAAAGGCAGAAGACATTGTTGCCAACGCACTGGCCAATGGCATGACTGCTGAAGATATCGCTGAACTTTTGAAGTAAGGTATCATCATAAAACAAAGCCCGACTTCCCTACTACTGGGAGGCCGGGCTTTTGCTATTTAGTCTTCGAATTTGATAACGCCGCACTGTTTAAGTATGGCTATTATAATTTTAATTGTAGCGCCCATACTTAAACAAATCATATTGGCTATCTGCTCAGTTTGAGATTTTCCCTCGAGTCCTCGCATTTTTTGCATTAAAAGATCAATACCGTTGTTCGTTTCAGTCTCTAAGATTTCATTAAATTCTTTATGCGTCATAACTGGCGACCTCCTTTCAGTTGGAATTTTAGCATAGTACATAGTGATTGCTCATCTATTATAGGATATATCGTAATATCTTGTCAATCTCTGTTTTGGATTATTGTGGAACCCTGTGTAGCAAAGTTTAGTTGACACTATCTCTGAACCGTGATACACTCTTGTAAAAGGAGTGTTAAATCATGGAAAACAATAAGAAGCATGTGCCGGATTATGAAATTTCTACGTATGGATCATCGACCAAAGAACGTCAGTCTCCAAAGAATACTTATACTTATTCTGGTACGGATTCTGTAAAAACACATGGCGGTTCTTATCTTAGAAACCGCGACAAACAACGAGGGAATGGAGGGTCGAATGAAGGAACTGGTAAATAATGTCGAAACACTATTCAATGTATTTGTTCCAGGAGCTCTTTGTGTTTGGTTTTATACAAAGCTCTCCTTAAAGAAAATCGAATATCAAGGTTTTCTTTCATTAAGTATTGCTTTTGGTTTTACTATCAAATATATCGTTGATTATATTGATCGTTTACTTGGAAAAATTGTCATTAAGGGTTTTCCTATTGTTGTTGTTTATATCGTAACTGGTATTGTGTGTTCCGCCTTGTTTTACAAGGTCAAAAATTCCATTCCGGTAAGGAAGTGGTTTAGTAATCACCTTGGATACGATACGGGCGACAATATTTGGACTCGCCATATCGATTTTGATGGACAAACCGATGTGATGCTACATATGGATGATGGAACCTATATTTATGGTACGATTGAAAACGCCGATAATGATTATGTCGTTTTAACCTACCATGCTACAGCAACTGATCGAAACGGAGACGAGATGGACGAAGCTGTTACCCATTTAAATGATGACACCGCTCTATGTGTCCCAATGTCTCATGTAAAACGTTTCGAATTCATGTATGACAATTTAGATTCCAAAACTGCAAAGTATGTTTTGAGATAAACACAACACAATTAACCCTCCACCAAACCGGTAGAGGGCTTTTATTTTGTCTTTTTACCATTCGTACCCACAGTTCTTGCACTTGAACTGTTTGCCGGGCTTTCTGCTTGCCCGGCCCCAAATAGCTACATCGATAAGCTTTGTATTTTATAATCGAGGTGATTAAATTGAAAATTGAAATTGACGTAAAAGAACTCGCCACCCTCATCAATGTGATTAGAGAGCAGCGAAAACCCATTGGTAATTCCGATGACCTAGCAAAGTCCGTTATGGAAAATCTTCAAAATAAAATGGATGAAGTATTTGTTCGGTATCAAAAGCCTTATCACTCTAAGCAGTCTGATGATGTCATTGTAAATCAAATTATGACAACCTGCGATGAACACGGATGTTCTGTGAACATTCAGCCGTGCGTTGAAAATGCAAACTGGAAAGCGTAACGGTTTTTCGGCTTGACAACTCATACAATTCATGATAACATTCGAGGTGAAATATATGTACGTTTCCAAAAGAAGAAAAGACCGTCAGGTTGGTAGAAATGCCGTTGATGAATTTTTTGCACATGGTTATATTACTGTAGACACCATGAGGTCACTTCTGTCTGTATCAAAAAAGCATTTAAAATTTCTTAATTCCTATTATGCCGCCAGAGAAGCCAAGTGGTTCTCTGAAAATAAAGACAAGAAAATTGTAGGGTGATTAAAATGGAGAATCTTTCCGCAATCGTAGTTACATCAGCTGAAATCGAGCGTAAGCTAATCTCGCCAGTAGTCGTAAAGAACGGCAAGAATATGACTATAGCGAAGGCTGTTTGGGATACTGGTGCAACATGCACTTGTATCTCTCCTACCCTTGCGAAAGAATTAAAACTCCAACCTATCGGCACTACTAATGTTCTTTCGGCTTCAAACGAAGTTGAAGGAGCGAATATTTACAATATGGATATTATTATTTGTGATGGTATCCGTCTCAGCAATGTCACCGTCTGTGAGATGGCGATCCAGTATCAAAAGATTGGTCTGTTGATTGGTATGGACATCATCTCCGCTGGCGATTTCGCTGTTAGCAACTTTGATGGCAAGACCACATTTACATACAGACTTCCTTCTCTAAGCGAAACGAAGTTTACTGCTCATGAGTATACATTCCAAGATGCTGTGGCCGTTGCAAAAGAGATGAACGAAAACTAAATAGCTCACATTATCCCCTATCTGGTGATGTGCCAGATAGGGGCTTTATTTATGTTCAAAATTCATAGTCACAATTGTTGCAATGATATGTTTTCTTTGGCTTGCCAGCGGCAAATCCCCAGAAAGCAACATCCAAAACCTTTGAGGTTGTACTGATCTTGCGTAAGTCTGGCGATCCACACACAGGGCAGGTAGGCACATACTTCGGATGTTCTTTCTCCTCCAAGTCGGCTCTATATTGAGCGTCAAAGGCATTGGCTTTATCTTGCATCTCTTTAACAAAATTCGGGTCTAATTCTGAGATATCTCTTTTGGGTCTGTTTGTAAACCTCCAATTGATTTTTTTCTGCTCGCTCATTCCGTTCCATTGAGGCAATAGAATAGTATCTCTCAAACAAAACGCGCACAACAAATCTCTTTTATGGTAATATTTGTCGCAAAATGGGCAATACCGTACATATTCTTCCATGATTTCTCTTCTCCTCGAAATCGATATTAACTTTCTTCACGGTAGATGCTAACATTCAAAAGTTACAAATTCAGACATTTTCTAAAATAAAAGCGTCTCTTGTTGACTTAATCGCGCAATACAAAGCATACAAAAAGGCTTTGGGCGAGACAAATCTTTCCATATCTAATTTTATCAAATGGCTAATCTCTGGTCAAGCCCCAATTGATGCTACGAAGTTAAAGATTTTGGCTCTTCGTGGTGCTGCGTTACTTTTGAATATGGCCCTTGGTGTTGTTACTGGGCTTGTAGTTTCCTCTCTTATTGGTGCGATTACAAGCTATACACAGCGGATTGATACAGCAGCTACAAAAACGAAAGAAGCTGCTGATGCGGCCAACAACACGACTTCTTCCTTGAAGGATTTAGTCGATGCCTACAAAGAACTTGGTGACAAGTCTGGTTGGAGTACAGAAGATTTTGACCAAGCAAAGGATATCCAAGAGGAGCTTTTGGCTCTTGCAAAAGAACAAGGCACTCTTGACGAAAACAAAGCAAATCAGCTTGATCTTCAAAATGGAAAATATGAAGAACAACTTGGTTTGCTGAAGGATATCACGGAAGAACAGCTCAAAGCTTCCGAGTCGAAGTTGATGCAATCCAAGGATGCTCAAAGCAATAAGCTAGTTAAAACAGCAAAAGATAACAATCGCTCTCATTTCTTTAGTTCTATTTCTGCAAATGCCAACCTTGGTATTATGAATGAGTTAAAGGATGCTGGAATTGATGTATTCAATAAGAGCGGTAATTTTGGCGTAAAAGACCTTAATAGTCCAGATTCTATTGCAAAGTATTATTCCGAACTTGGTAGAGCTTTAGATTATATTGTTCAAAATACAACTGAAGCACAAAGAGCAGCAGGAGGTGCGTATCATACTGTTTATCAGTATTTAATGGATGAAGAAGCCGCACTTCATGATGATGTGGATGCTTACAATGATTCTACCGATGCTGTCAACGAGAATGTAAATGCTCGCAGAAAACTCCAAGCAATTGATTTTTGGAGTGATGGCAAGAGTAATGGTATGGATGTAAGCTATAGCTTCGATAAGGTAAATTCTGCCATTCAAACTCTGGAAGATACGATTGATGGATTTGATGCAAGTAAGTTAAACGAGCTCTTGTGGGGCACAAACGAAGGATTATCCAACGAGCAAGCGCAAGCTCTCGCAAATCTTCGTAAAGCTCTGACTGACATGGACTTCTCTGCTGACACAAACGGTGTGAATGCGTTTATCCAAGCACTTGTTCAAGTTGGTATTGTAGCTCAGTCTTCTGCAGATGGTGTTGATGCATTGGCTGCTGGCGCACAGAAGATGGAAGATATTTCTTCCAAAATGGATGAAATCCAGTCTGCGTATAAAGCTTCTACCAGTGCAATGGAAGAGTACAATCAGTATGGCTACATGAGTCTCGATTCTCTTCAGTCTTTACTGACGATGAACACCGAGTATTTGAATTGCCTTGAGCTTGTTAATGGTAAGCTCCAGATAAATAAACAGAGTTATGCCGAGTTACTTGCTGCTGAATACGCAGAAGCTGCGGCAACAATTCTGTCTAACGCACAACATGAGGTCGCAAACCTTACTGCCGATGATATGGCTGAAAGCACTGACGACCTAAAAGAGAAAACAGAGGCTGAAAAGACTGCTCTTGAGAATCTTCTCCCTGCTTTGAAAAATGCTACTGCGGCAACTGCAACATATAGTGCCGCACAGGAGTTTGCAAACGAAGTAGAAAAGGCTGGCGAACGTGGTGTCGATCCTGCAAAGCTAGAGGAAATAACGAATCGCACAAATACTCAGCTTTCTCTATTGTACACCAATATGAATGCTGCCTTAAAGGGCGGTCAAGAATTGACAAATCAGCTTAACGGCTTCCCTACTGATAAGACAAACAAGAACAATAAATCTACTGCGAAGTCTGTGACTGATATCGCTTCTGCTTTCGACACCTTAACTAAGGCGATAAAGGAATATAACCAATATGGCTATATTTGTGCAGATACGATGAAGTCGCTGATTGGTGTTGACGATAAGTTTACTGCTTGTTTAACAGAGCAAAACGGAAAACTTGAACTTAATACAGCTAAATTCCGCACCTTTGTCAAGGCACAGCTTGAGGAAGCAAATGCCGCCAATGATAGTGGTAAGTCTGCCGATGAGATGAAGAAGATTCTCGATTGGCTGAATTCTAGTGTTAATTCTGAAACCATTTCCTTTGAGCAGCTAACCGATGCCATCAAAGGCTACGGCACTGCGATGGACGAAGCCAAGGAAAAGACGGACGCTATAAAATCCGCATTCTCTGGGCTGTCCGATGTTAGCAAAAACAAGATTGACAATCCGTTTGGACTGCTAGATTCTGACGATGTTGAGAAAAAGTATCAGGCAATTCGTGACCTATATGATAACACAGACTTGTTTACGAATGACAAGTACGCTGGGGCATTGAATCCCGAGACTGGAGATATTGATTACAACAGCGACGCTTTTAAGGATATGTTCCTTGATAGTCTCGACAAGATGATTGCAGCTTGTAAGGAGACTGGCGGAGCCGCTGGAACATATCTTGCCAAGGGCTTTGAAGATGCAAAGAATAAGATTGCAAGCAATGCACTCAGCATTGAGGATTATATTAACGGAATCGGAAGTACTCTTAGCAAAATCAATAATTCAATGGATGACTACCAGAGTGCATTCAACGATTTGTTTGATATTGTAGATGAGTATAACGCTTATGGAGAATTAAGTCAAGATACCATCCAGAAGTATATGTCTCTTAATCCAAAGTATGCGGCTTGCCTTAAAGAAGAAGGCGGGAAACTCGTCTTTAACAAGGAAGCCTTTAGAGACCTTTACATTGAGCAGCTAAAAGTCCTTGCAGAAACATATAAGGGTACTGACCTCGGAGATCGTTACGCCGAAATTCTTGAAAAGGTAGCAAATGGTACTTGGGATGTTACCGACCATATGAAGGGGATGGGTACTGAGGCTCAAAAGTTACAGTCTGTCATCTCTAACCTTAAAGACCTTTTCTCTTCACTGCTTGATATTTTCAATAAGCTCAATGATAAAAAGTCCAACGACCTGAAGATTCAGGGTGATGCATGGATTGATGTTATCGACAAACGTATCGACGCGCTGAATGAGCAGAATGATGCTCAAGAGCGTGCGATTGAACTGCAAAAAGCCGAGGATGCTCTCGCGAAAGCACAGGCCAATAAGACCACTCGCGTCTATGGCGAGAATGGTTACGAGTGGGAGGCTGATGCAAGTACAGTTCGTGACGCTCAGAGTGACCTCAACAGCAAACGCCGTGAGTATAAGAAACAGGAAGAAATCGACCGGCTGAACAAGCTCAAAGATAAGGTTCAGGAAGCCACTAACCTTATTGGCACAAGCTGGGACGACTATCAGAAGAAACTGAAATATACGTCTCAGTTCGAGGCTATGACTTTTGCAGAGATGGAAGGTCACTACGATGGATTTATGGCCTCTGTTGTCTCCAATATGAAGGCGGTCCAGCGAGCAACTAATGTTTCTAATGTTATCACCAAGCTTGAGACACTGATTGATACACTGACTAAGCTCGGAGACGTGCTTGGCAATCTGAATGGTTCTACTCAGAACGGTGGAATTACGGGTCTGTAGAATCGTCTGCAGCGTGCGGTTGGTACGTTCTCTGATAAGAGTTCTGGTAAAGGATTCTGGGGACGCCTCTTGGACGCAGGAAAGAGCTTCCTTGGCGTTGGAGGCTCTAATAAGTACGCTGCAGCAAAAGGGTTCCTTGGAGAGAGCACTAGTTAGATTTCTAAACTAGGACAGGCTATTGTAAAATCTCTTGGCAATGTAAAAACGACTGTAGTCTCTGCAGCACAGGGAATTTTCTCTGGCAGTGGCGGTCTAATGTCAATCTTCCAGAAGGGATTCAGTGGAGTCGCATCTATTGCCCAAAAAGCGGTTGGTGGGCTTGGCTCAATTTTCGGTGGCATCGGTACTACATTGGGTGGAACCAAGCTGTTTTCTGGTATTGCTGGTATTTTCAAAGGAATTGGTCGAACGGTAACTGCCGCTGTAGGTACTGCAGGTGGTACTGGTGTCGCTGGAACTATTGCGGCTGCAGTCAGTCATATTCCTGTCATCGGTACGATTCTCCTTGGCGGCACGCTTGCTGTCAGTGCAATCGGTGGCGGCTCATTTACAAACGGTCTCGCAAAAATCGGTTCCACTATCGGGAAAGCTGTAACTGGTATTGGCAAAACTCTTGGTAAAATAGTTAAGAGTATTGGCAAAACGATCACTAAAGCCGTTAGTGGCATTGGAAAATTCTTGTTTGGTGGCACATCTAGCGATGGTACAAAGAAACGCGGCTTACTTGGTACAATCGGACACATTGTGACTGCTCCAATTCGCTGGGTTGGTAAACTGTTTGGATTTGCTAAAGGTACTAAGAAAGTCGAAAAGGCTGGTACTTATAATGTCGATGAGGAAGGCGAAGAGATAATCGTTCGCTCCCCCGAGAAGGGACGCCTGACTCAACTCGAAAAAGGTGACGGAGTTATCCCCGCAAAACAAACCGCGACTTTAATGGGAATCGCCAAGAATCCTATCGGCTGGGTCAAGAACGTAGCCTCTAAAATACCTAGCTCTCGCAACTCTGCTGCTTCCAGCGGATATACGACTATTACTTCTGCGCCTCAAGCTCGCAAAAACACTGCCATTGACTCTAAAGTTGATGAAGTAGTTGAGGCCGTTGACGATATTCGTGATGATAATAAGACCGGCCTTATTCCTACGCTGCTTTCAAAGAGCGTTAAGACTCTAGGCGGGTTGAATTTAAAGTTTACTACATTCGCAGATAAAACCAAGTCCACTATAAACTCTTCTGGTCAAAACTCTTCGATTTCGAAATGGTTTGATAAGATAAAGAATATCGGAAGCGTAATAAACGGCGGAGGCTTAATAAATAGCGGAAGCTTAATAAAGGATTCAATTAGTAAATTCTTTGGCTTTGGTAATAGTAGTACAGGTAATCCTCTTGACAATCTCATTTCTTCTTCCAAATCCAACACACTTGCCCAGCTTGATTCTATGAAATCTCAGTTTGAGAAGACATGGAAGGATATGGCAAAAGAGGTTGGTTTGAGCGACGATCAGATTGATGCAACCAGTAAAGAAATGTATAGCAATATGCAGAAGCTGGTTAAAGATACCTATGCCGCTATCGGAGACAATACCGCACTGAACGCAGAACAGGTCGAGGGTATCACGAAAAAACTGTTCCAGTCAATGCAAAACACATATACTGCTGGTTTTAACAAAATGGCATCTATGACTGACGAGATGAGTGAGTCTAACGCTAATAAAATGGCGAACTCTTTCAATTCTATGAAAGATAGCTGTTCTAATGCAATGGATTCCATCTCTAGTAAGATGAAGAATAGTTGGAATCAGTGTGGTGGTGGTATCCGCAACCTGAGTGCTAAAACGGAGTCTACTATTTCTAAAGCTTGGGCTGATACCACCGGTGATACCGAAAAGATGCTCTATGATATGCGAGCTTGTTTCGATAATAGCTGGGGTATGGCTGAAAGCGGCGTTCGTGACTTGGCTAACAATACTCAAGGTGCAATCAATGGTGCATATAGCACAATCGAATCCAAGAGTGAAGAGACTTTGAATAAAGTTCTCCCTGACCAAATGGCAAATGCATGGAAGAATGTTGAGCCCGGTGTTACCAATCTTAGTGAAAATATCACGTGGGTCATGGGGAAAGCTTATGATAGCATCACTAAGAGTTGCGATAACACTATTTCTTCTATTCGTGATGGTTTTGGTACGATTGGAAACGATTTGTACAATAAAGGTCAGACAACTCCTACTACCAAAATTACTACCAGCAACAGTTCCACATCTTCGAGTAGTCTATCTTCTAGTGGCGGCAGTGGTACTTCCACAACTGTTTCTGGAGGTAAGAGCTTGTTAGAGCTTGGTAAAGACATCTATGAAGTTGGAAGCAACGCATTTAGTAGTGCAAAAAATGCATGGAACAATTCTTGGCTCGGCGGCAAAGTAAACAACGCTGTCAGTGGATTAGTAACTACGACTAAAGAAATTGCTTCTAATGTCAAAGAGAAATGGGACAACTCTACGGTAGGAAGTAAGGTAAACAATGCTATAAGTTCCACCAAAGATAAAATCACTAATTCTTCTGCATGGAAGACTGGTTCTAATATTGTTAGTAGTATTAAGAACGGCGTTCAGAGTGCTTATAATGCAGTTACGGGTAAGAGTAGTTCTTCTAGTAGTTCTCGGGATGAAGACAAGAGTTCTTCTACTTCGTCTAGCAAATCTTCTAATAGTTCCAGTAGTTCTTCTGAGAAAAAGAGTTTTGTTGACAAAATTAAAGAAAAAATCACTGGTAAAAAAGCTTCTGGTTCTCGAAGCATTCAAAAATCCGGCAAGTATAATGTTGACGAGCAAGGTTCTGAGCTTCTGGTTCGTCAACCGCAAGCTGGACGTTATACTTATCTTGAAACCGGCGATGGAGTCGTTCCTGCAGATATTACTTCTCGTCTCTTCGAGATGGGTGGCAATCCAGATGCTTGGTTCCAGGATCAGATGTCTAAGTATGGAACGGCTTCACTATCTTCTAACGGCGGTTCTAATATTGATATTTCCATTGGAGATATTGTTATTCAGAACCCTGTTGGTGGAGCAGAAGATTTGGCAAACGAAATTGTCCGCAATCTTCCCAACAAACTTTCTCAAAAAATGAATAAGCGAAATTAAATAGAGGATATAAAAACACAATGCCGATACCACTGAGTTTCCCCAGCGGGTCGGCTTTTATATTTTTCTTGGAGGTGAAAGAAAGTGTCAAACACAAGTAAAAGTGCAACAGATGTATTAGTTGAGGCCATTTCTTCTGCCGCTAAGAGTGCAGTGGCGAACGCGCAATTTGATGTTTCTTCTTACGGTGTTATTACATCTAAAAATGGATACACCTATAAAATTGCCGCATTTGGTGGCGAATATGTCGTGATTACAAATCGTGATTATGAAGTCGGCCAAAAACTCGTTGTTACCGCAATGCAAAAGAATTTTCGAAATATTATTTTGACTGAAGGAAATCAAAGTCTGGAAGCTGCCAAGGTGCGAACGATTTCTTCGGACTTGAGTGATTTATCAAATAACGTCGATAAAATTGATACAAATCTCTCCAATTTAATCAATCAGACAGAATCGACTAACAAAAACACTCAAGCTCAAATCAGCGGCACCATTAAGACAAACTACGGACATGGAGTCCCGACGAAAGAGAATGCGCCTGCCGTAGAATGGGTAAAACGACATACGGAATGGCATCATGTAAACGAGATTTATTATGATATTGATACTGGAAAATGCTATCGGTGGATAGAAGCGGCTAATAGTACTGAGTCAAAAAAGGAATATATGTGGTATGAGATAATTGACGCAAGCATTATCAATGCGCTCGCTTCTGCCGCTCTCGCACAGAATACTGCCGACAGTAAGTGTCAAGTTTTCCGTTCCGTTCCTGCTCCTCCATATAATGTTGGTGACTTATGGTTTTTAGGCAGTAATGGCGATTTATATATCTGTACTTCTGCACAGGGAGCGACTGGCTCTTATTCTCATAGTGATTGGAAGAAAGCCACAAAATACACAGACGATACAACTGCAAATACCGTAAACGACCGTGTGGCAAGTCTTGAAACAAAAGAAGCAGAAGATTATGCGGAATTAAAAAAATCAGTTGGTTCTACAGATATAGATCTTGACTCTTTTAAAAAGAACGATTTTGTCGCATTGCAAGACCGTGTGTCTACCAATGAGGCGGACATACATAATTTGCAAACAAAAGAATCTGACGATTATGCTTCTTTAAATAAAAGGATTGATGATGTTTCTTCTGATTTAAGTACATTCAAAAACGATGAATATGCGACAACAAAAACACAGGTCACTACAAACAAAAATGACATTAGCGCTTTGGCAACCAATTTTAGCGGTCTAAGTAGGACAGAAAAAACTCACTATAACGAGTTGACCAAAAAAGTCGATGCAATCACTGCTGACAGCATTTTGAGCACTCTTGGATTGAAAGTAAACTCTGAGGGTGCGCTTTGTTATGTTACAACATCTGATTAACTTGGAGGTGATACAGTGAAACCAATTCTATCAAAAATTAATGTATTTAGTGCTAATGAAGACGCTTCATTCCAGTTCGGAGCATATGCCGATATTGACTTAGTTGCCTATATCGTCTTCAAGTCAAAAGATAGCACTGTTTATAAATTTGGCACAGTAGCTCCCACTGGAACTGGCCTAGCTCGACAATTTGTAATTAAAAGTGGTGTTCTTGTAAATCAGCATGACCCTTATTATATCATGATTCGTTGCAGGTTAACTGGTACGAACACTTTCAGCGAATATAGTGACAAGATTCTGTTTTATTGTCACGAGAAACCTTCCATTAAATTCAGGGCATTCTCCGACATTTCCCCTTCTAAAACTATCTCTACACCTTCATACTCTTTTGATTGTGATTATACCTACAAAACGGCTGAGGGTGAAGTTATCAATAGATATGAATATTATCTTTATGACTCTAATAAAAACGAAATCAAAAAGTCACAATGTTTTTATCACCGTGACTCTATGAAGAGTTTTTATGTTGATGGCCTTGACAATAATAGCGTTTATTATGTTCGTGCTAAAGCAGAATCAATTGGAGGTTACCAGCTTGATACTGGGTTCAAACAGTTTAAGACGAAATATAGTGAACAAATTGATGGAGTAATTTTTGATGCAGGAAACGATAAATGGCGTGGTTGTATTAACCTTTTTGCAAAATATCCAGCCAATGTGAAGAGTGACATTACTCATCTTCGGTTTAAGCGCAAAAAGCCTTTAGATACCACATGGATGACTATTTATGAAAAACAAGTTGATTTATCAAACGATTTGCTCTTATTGCCCAACTGGTCAAATGGCTATGTTAGTCAAAGTGGAGTATTTACTACAGATAACATCTCAATGAGCACTAATCTAATCCCGGCAAGTGATTTAAAGTCAGTCGAAATATCGGCTGATGGATATATTGCTAGAATTATAGCATATGACAAAAACCAAAAATTCTTAGGCTATACGGAAACAAGCATTAAATATTATTCCGACGGAAAAGAATATACCTATAATGAAGCATTGGATCGTTTTTCCTCTCTTAGTTCTTTTATGAAAAACCTATAGAAATCGATTTCTGCAATGCTTAACAAGACACGAAATGTTGGAACTTGGAATAAATCATCTTGGAATGTAAATTATAAGAATATTATCGCGTATTTTAGGATTAGCGTCATGCCCGAAAAGAACGTCACTAAACCATTCTCTGATACTATTCATGGAATAAAATTGCATTCAGAAAATACCGGATATGTCATAATGGAACACACTGACTGGTATGCGGCTGGGCGCAAACAGCCTTATGAATATGCTGTGTCTCCTGTTGTTAATACTATTGAAAAGGGCTATGTTAAAAAGATAGTAGTCAGTGAATTTGATGGCGCAATTATTACAGATGGAGAAACATCTTATCACATTCTTCTTGAGCCAAAGGTAGACAGTGTTGAGCTAAAACGCACTGCTTCTATCGTCGAAACCATGAGTAGCAAATACCCCTATCTGTATTTTGGCAATGAAGCGAACTATTATTCTGGTGATTTTTCGGGTGTTGGTATTGAATTCGATATGGCTCAAGATGAATTTGATGTTGACGGTGGAAATGATTACCGTAAAGAAATCTCAGCATGGCTTACTAACGGAGACGCAAAAGTTCTCAAAATGTTTGATGGGCGTGAGTGGCTAATTGGAGTAAATGGCAGTGTTACTACAAGTTGTTCTGAGCATTATGACAAAGGTACGTTGAGTTTCAACTTTGTCGAAATCGGATCTATTGAGAGTGAAGATGATATGTACAGTAATGGACTGAGCGAATATTTGCCGGTAGGAGGTACAACATGAAGTACTTACCTACAGATGAAGACCTCGCTCTTTTAAAAAGCCATTCTCCTCATATATATTGTCGCATTGATTTATTGGACAAAGATTTCGCAACTGTAGATTCTTTGGAAGGCATTGCGATTGATGGAACTGTAAGTGTTGATTCGGAGTCAGACATTCGTCGCACCTTTAATACTACGTTGTATCTCGGCAAAAAGAGTGTTGTCTCCGCTTTTGATGAGGAGGACTGGATAAGCAAAAATGTTCGTGTTTTTATCGGACTAAAAGGAAGAGCCAAAACTACTTCCCTCTCGTACCCAGAACTTGAAAAAAAGACAAAAGAATCTGCTGGATATAAAAAAGCCAAAGCAGAATATAATGCTTTAGTTTCAAAAATCACTCAAGAAGGTCATGCAAAATACGGGAATATCGACAACATCAATCGTGGCGTGATTGAATGGAACGATGACAATATGTCTTACTATTCTAAATTTGTAAAGGAGATGAATGGTGAGACGACTTTTGTAAATACCATAGGGAAATGGCTTAGTTCTTTAGTTTTTTCAGAATTCAAAAAAGCATTTGAACCAGACCCGGAAGCCATAATCAATAAAGGAGATTATTCTACTGTTCTTGGTTGCGACGATAAATTTAATGGTCTACAAATTGCATACACTCCTCTTTTTCAACCTGATGATGGTGATTTAATCCCTCTATGTAATTCAGAAATATCCAAGTACCTTTCTAGAGTTATTGGTACATCTACCGATCCGGCTACGATTCTACTCAAAGATAAAACAGGTATTTCTATGACACTTTGGGGAAAATCTGTTAAGGTTCATAATATGATTGCCGCAATACAGGGACAAACAGTAAACGGTAGTATGTTATCTGCTGCTGATGTCAGTGCTATTGCTGGTTGGAGTGAAAAAGAGCTTCAAGAAGAATACGGTACTACTAGCATTTATGTTGGTTATTCTATGCACGATGTTCAAGACGAGGTTATTCAAGCGAAGAAGAAGCTTAATGAGTCGTTCAATAAAGAATTCGAAAAAGTATCTGTGCAACGTATAAATGTATTTTCTAAAAATCAAGACGTTCACTGGTTTAATCAAGGTTGCTTTTCTATCTCGTCAAATGGATTTACATATAACGCAACTACGAATACAGTGCAATGCTCTTGCGTAGATCTTGTGGCGCGACTGAATGGCGATTTGGCTGGACAGTTGACTGGTCTAAAAACAAAAATCAACAAAGGAACACGTATCGCTCCTGTTATTAAAACAGTCTTAACTGAACAGCCGATGAGCGAGTTTAGCAAATGCGTGATTGATTATTGGACGCGTAATGTTCCCTACGATTTGGAATATGAGACTGGTACAACTTTGTGGCAGATTTTGACTGAGTTGCGCGACCTCTACTATCCATTTGAGATGTATTTCGATGATGACGTGTTCGTATGTCACGAAATTCCGAGTGGATTTGATGACCCGCCTGTACTCGACCCAGATTTATTTGCAAGTTTGGTGACGGCAGATGGTGAGTCGGCCACAGTGGATTATTCTACGGTTCGAAACTGTGTTGAAGTGTTTGGTGCTACAATCGATTCTGACGCATATTCTTCGACTGCAACTTATTCTTCCGAAAAGAATTCTCTTACACTGACCGTAAAAGAACTTGCTGTTGATGATGAAGCGAATATATCGTTTATCATGCCTGCGAAAATCACAAGCAAAACCTTGAATATAATTGTTAATTTTGTGACAACAGAAGTTAAGGCCGATGGAGGTGGCGGGACTGAACAGAAGACTACAACAAAAACTTCCCTGCTTTATAAATCTGTTCCTAACGCTGATGGTAACGACGTTGAGCAGGAACCTTCTATCATGGAAGCGGGAAAGTATTATGTCATTCAGTGGTTCCCTGATACAAAGCACTTCTATTTTATTGGGCAGCAGCAATCTCATGCTATGGTCAAATTGGTAGATACTGTACCGACCGGCGATAAACTTGCCGCAGAAAAAAAAGAAGAAAACTGCGATAATCTTGAATATGTCTGCATGACTGATCCAGACAATATCGATGATTTGTATAACGCAAAATTCTCAATTGAAAAAATTGGTCGTCGCAATGAAATACTTTCGGGCGGAGACTATGACAACTATACCACGGATGAAAAGGCAATGGAAGTTGCTAAATATGAATTATGGAAGAAGGCACGATTAACCGATGGGTTGGTGGTGCCTATTTTGTTAGTTCCGTGGCTCGATGTAAACGAAAAAATTCAATATGCAGCAAAATATTTGAACAGTAAAACTCCGGTCGATTGGATCATTAAGAACTTTAGTATCAATCTTGGAGAGGGCACAATGTCTCTGACAATGAGCCGCTATTTCCCCTATTACCCCTATATTGTAGGCCACAATGGAGAGGAAAGTAAATATAACCTCTATCAAGACTGGATGCTTGACCAATACTTCCCTGATTTACGCTCTGACGTGAATAAGAACAATAACCCATCGACCACTTGATTATATAAGAAAAGGAGTGAGTAAATGGCATTATCATTTAAAAAATCGATACAGAAAACTGCTGTACCGACAAACGATATTAAAACGCTGGAAACTCCTATTGCCCCTATGGCGGTAGCTGTGGACGGCATTGACACACTCGCTTTTGTGGATGCTGGTTTTACTCGAAGTGATAAGTACGTCTGGATCGACAACTATGAAGATACAGATTACTCCACGATCGATAGTAACCGTAATATCACAGTGAGCGGCACGCAAGCCAACGTCACTCAGGAAAATAACGGTCAGATTGTCCCGTTTGAGATGCCTCGCTATTATGATGGTATTGACCTGATGCAGATGACGATTCAAGTTCATTATCTCAATGCAGACAACGAAGAGAATTATGCAGCTCCTATCAATGTGAGCTACAGTGACTCTAAAATCCACTTTGGTTGGCTGCTGAGCGATAATGCCACCGCAAAAGATGGCACTCTGAGCTTTGAGTTGATGGCAAGTGGTGCGGTTACGATTCCGAATTCTGGCACGACTAAGAGCTACTTGTGGCGTTCTCAGCCCAATGGCAAACTGACTGTTATTAAGTCTCTGGCTGGCAAGAAGATGACCGACCCGACTGGTGATGACTGGTACACCTCTTTCCTGGCTACCATGACTCAGAAAGTTGGCGAAGCTCAGGCCGCTGCTGATTCCGCAAAACAGAGCGCTCAGAATGCACAGGATGCAGTAGCAAGTATTGCAAAGAATTATTACAACAAGTCTGAAGTCGATGGCTTTGTTAATCTGCTGAAAGATCAGCTTGATGATGTAAGTGGTCTGGCAAACTTTGATGTTAAGTACACTCCCGAAACTCAGGTCATCCAGTTCATGAACGGCCAGACTGAGATCAAGCGGATTACTCTGACAACTGACCCGAGTGCTGCCTGGGTTACTTCCTACAATAAGACTGTCGATGCACGAATCAGTGATGCGCTCTCCCCTATCCAGGCTGAGCTGGATGAGACAAAGCAGACTATAACTGACCTGAAGACTGAGATTGGTGACCTGCCGACTACACTTCAGACTGACTATTATAATAAGGAAGCAACTGACGCTCTGCTCGACAAAAAGGCAGACAAAACCAGCATTGAGGGCTTTACGAATGAGCTGGGCACTGTCAAAAAGAACATCGAGACCGTCCAGTCTACCGTTGATACGGCCAATGCTGACATCGCAGAGATTCAGGAGACTCTGAAAAGCTTCAAACCCGATGAGAATTCTGGCCGTGAGTACGATATCACTTACGAAGATTCCAAGCTGAGTCTGTTGGAGAATGGTGGCGTTAAAACCACTGTTATCATTCAAGGCGGCAGCGGTGGTACTGGTGGTACGTCTACCATTACCATCGAGCGTCTGGACGGTTCCTCTCTGACTGTTATTTCTGGCGATGCTGCAGTCATTAACTTCAATTTTACCTCTGTAGATAACTCTGGCGATGATACTGGTAATGCTACTGGTGTCTGGTACGTCGGTAATACAAAGGTTGCTACACAGACGATCGTTCAGGGCAAGAACAGTTTCGATATTACCCAGTATCTACATAGTGGCGATAATACCGTCAAGCTTCAGGTGACCGACTCGGTTGGTTCCATGGGTACAAAGAACTGGTCTATCAATATCGTCGAGTTCTACCTTGAGAGCATTTTTGATGACACGCTGACTTACAGCGGCGATGTGACATTCCGTTTTACCCCGTATGGTAACATTTCCAAGACTATTATTTTCACACTGGATGGCCGTCGTATCGGTACTACTTCTACTGCCGTTACTGGCCGTCAGATGACATACACCCTGCCCGCACAATCTCATGGCGCTCACCTGTTGAAAGTCTCTATGACCGCCGAAATCAACGGTAAACAGGTCACAAGCAATACCATCTACAAAGACATTATGTGGGTCTCTGAGGGTACGAGCACTCCAATTATCAGCTGCGCCGTTCAGAAATATACGACTAAGCAGTACAGCACGATTGGTATTGTTTACACTGTGTATGACCCGGCAAGTTCTACCACTACCGTAAAGCTGAGTGTTGATGGCTCTGTTGTCAGTACATTGACCGTTGGCCGCACTGCGCAGACTTGGAGTTTTAAATCAGCCGATATTGGCACGCATACTCTGACAATTACCTGTGGTGTAACCACTAAGACGATTACTGTCGTTATCGAAGACCTTGGCATTACGATTGAACCTGTTAAGACCAATCTGGCTTTTGATTTCAATCCCTCTGGCCGAACCAACGCTGACTCTAATCGCCTTTGGAGTGATGGCAACACCAAGATGACTGTTTCGGATAACTTTGACTGGTCTAACGGTGGCTATCAGATCGATGAAGATGGTGATACCTATTTCTGTGTTAAGGCTGGCACGACTGCTACGATCAGCTACAAGCTGTTTGCAGATGATGCTAAGAAGCTGGGTAAAAACTTTAAGCTCGTGTTTAAGACCACTAATGTCAAGAACTACGATGCTAAGGCTGTTACCTGTCTGAACAATGGTATCGGCGTAAATATTCAAGCACAGAAAGTCACGCTGACCAGCGCCCAGAACAGTATTGAGCTGCCCACTTGTGAAGATGACTTCATGGAGTTTGAGTTTAATATTCTGCCTGATAGTCAGTACAGGGAAATGGTTTTGTGGCTCGATGGCATTCCCTGCCGTGTTGAACTTTACGATGGCTCTGATAACTTCACGCAGCCGAATCCCACTGGTATTACGATTGGTTCTCCCGATTGCGATGTCATTGTATACCGTATGAAATCCTACATGATGAACTTGACCGACGATGAGATTCTGGACAACTTTATCGCGGACGCCAAGAACGCCGAGGAGATGATTGAGCGCTACACTCGCAACGATATTACCAATGTGAGCGGCGAGCTGCAGCCTGATCTGTTGGCCGAGAAGTGCCCCGACCTGCGTATTATCAAGATTTCTGCTCCTACTTTTACTACAGGCAAAAAGAATGAGGTCGCCAATACTACAATTCAGCAGATTTATAAGAATGGCCGCGCGGTTGAGGATAACTGGACTGCTACCGGCACTCATAAGGGACAAGGTACTAGCTCTGACCACTATGGCGAGTCCGCCCGCAATATCGATATTAACTGCAATGGCGGCTTTACCTTTGGCGACGATAGCACCGGCAGTGAGTATGCATTTACAGAAAACAGCGTTGGAGAGAAGTATTTTAATATCAAAGTCAATGTTGCATCCTCTGAAAACGCAAACAATGCCCTGCTGGCAGACGAGTTCAACGATTTTAATCCGTACATCCGCCAGGCTCGCAAGGATAATCCGAAGGTGCGCGATACCATGGCTTTCTACCCTTGCGTTGTTTTTATTCAGGAGACCGACACTACGAACGCAACTGTCTTTAAGGATGGTCAGTGGCATTTTTATGCTTGCGGCGACTTTGGCAACTCTAAAAAGAACAATGACACGATGGGTATGGACCCGAACAACCACAAGGAAGTTATCGTTGAAATTGACAACAACACCGATGCGCAGACCCGCTTTTTGAGCGGCGACTTCTCTGAGGAAACTTGGGATGGCGACCACAGCTTTGAGTTCCGCTACATCAATAAGGCTTGCACAGAGCAAGAGATTCAAGATGCGAAAAACGCATGGATTCGTGTGCAGAACTGGGTCGTGAATGCCGACGATACTGAGTTCAAGAATCATTTCGATGACTATTTTGTTAGGGATTCTGCCTTATTCCACTATCTGTTTACAGAGCGTCACACCATGGTCGATAACCGTGCAAAGAATGTGTTCCTACATACTACCGACTTAGTACACTGGGACTTCTGCTTTGACTACGATAATGATACTGCCATGGGCAATGATAACGAAGGCGGATTAACGCTGACTTATGGTTACGAGGACATGGATACGATTGGCACAAAGAGCGTGTTTAACGCACATGACTCTAAACTATGGTGTAAGATTCGTGACTTGTTTGCGGACGACCTGCAGCGGATGTTCCTGAATCGTGAAAATGCTCTGGCTTGGAGCTCGACTCGTATCTTGAAAAAGTTCGAAGACTATCAGGATGTGAAGCCTGAGAAGCTGTGGATTATGGATATGCGCCGTAAGTATTTCCGTACCTACGAAGATAATGGCACTACAAGCTATCTACCCATGATGCACGGTAATAAGCGCCACCAGCGCCGTCAATTCCAGAAATATCAAGAGAAGTATATATCCTCTAAGTACACTGGCACTATCTGCACTTCAGACGATATGACCATTCGCGGCTATACTCCTACAAACTGGACTGGCGTAAAGCCGGATGGCACATTTCATATTGTCCCCTACGCTGACACCTATGTGTCTGTGCGCTATGGTTCTAACCCTGTTAAGGTACGCGGCAAACGTGGTCAAACTTATGAGATCCCATGCCCCATCGAGGCTATGAATGATACCGAGGTGTACATCTATAATGCTTCTATTATTCAGAGTATTGGTGATATTTCTGGCTTCTACCCCGGCTATGTTGATTTCAGCCATGGTGTAAAACTGACTGACCTTCAGATTGGTTCCGCTGTCGAGGGCTATGCTAATACAAACATGACTGATTTCGCTGTCGGTAACAACACACTACTCGAGCACCTGAATCTGCAAAATGTCCCGAATCTGAAGAAGTCTATTAGTCTGACTGGATGTACAAATCTGGAAGAGTTCTATGCTGGCGGCTCCGGTATTACTGGTGTTGCATTCGCTAAGGGTGGTAAGATTCGCAAGGCTGAGTTGCCTGCTATCGCCAGCTTGAGTGCTAAAAATCTGAATCACCTGACCGAGCTCTCAATTGACGATTACGCAAATATCACCACGCTGACTATTGAGAATTGTACCACGATCGATACTAAGGCAATGGTTGAGAAGTGTACGGCTCTGAATCGTGTGCGCCTGACTGGTGTCAATTGGGCTCTGGAAGATACTACCCTTCTGAACCGTCTGTATGAGATGACCGGCCTTGATGAGAACGGCTATAATACTGACCATTCTGTCGTTGAGGGTAAGGTTCATGTGCCGATTATTCGTCAGAAGGAGCTGGAGCTGTTTGAGGCCCAGTGGCCTGATCTGTCTCTGACTTATAACACGATGATTGTTCAGTTTGCTGTCACGTTCGTCAATAAGGATGGCACAGTTCTGGAAGTCCAGTATGTCGATAAGGGTGCAAAACCCACCGATCCTGTTACTCGACCCGATAGTCCCATTCCTACCCCGACCTTCCCGAGCACTATCAGTACGGTCTTTACATTTAGTGGCTGGGATACCGGCATGACAGCTGTATTCGACAATATGACTATTACCGCTCAATACATCGAATCTGTGCGACAGTACACCGTTCGTTACCTGAATCGCGGTGCTGTTCTTCAGACTACTACCGCTCCATATGGTACGATGGTCCTCTATACCGGTGATACTCCTAGCTACACCACTGAGGAGACTGCTTTCAAGTATTACCTGTTCAGTGGTTGGGACAAGGGTGGTTATGTTACCGGAGACAAAGACATCAACGCGGTCTATGACATCTGCGAGTATGTGTCTGGCTATTTCGATGGTAAAGAGATCGGGGATTTACGCCCTGTTGAGATCTATGCAATGGAAAAAGTTGGCGTAGAACAGAATGTCGTAACTCCGATGGATGAGGTCACTATTCAGATGGGGCATGACTTCCATTATGATGATATTGTTGAGAAAGTATTTATTAGTGAGCCCACTGTATTTGATGGGAAAACATATGTTGATACTGGCACTTCCCTGTTTGATGAAGACAGGGATTTTGTTTTAGCTATCGATTATAAGATGGACTCTGGAAACTCTAACAATACTGTCTTAGCTCAGTGTTTCGAAACAAATGGTATGAACGGCTTCCGTCTGTGGAATTCGAATGGAGTCAAGGCAACATGGGGTACGGATTCTGTCAACGGAGCTGCCACTGATTCTCGCGATATGATGGTCATCCGTCATGTCAAGGGTGACAATGGGCTTTATGTTTATTTCTCTAATATTTATGGCTCTTCCTTTACGTACAGCAAGGTCGCCCGCACTCGAACCACCTCTACAAAGGCGACTCTAGTGTTTGGCTGTGCAAAGGCAGACGATGGGGCTTACGAGCGTTATGCCAAAGGCACTGTTTACTGGGCAAAGCTGTGGTACGCAGACCTTGGCGATGGTGCTTGTAGACAGTTGGCTGCATGGACTCATGAGAATATTGTCTATCAGGTGGCAAACTTCAAAGATTACTATCTGAGTGATAATTCCAATCGCCGTTGTGGTATGACATTTATTCAGAAAGAGACTCTTGGTCGTTCCATGGCTCTGAGTACCTCAATGAACAATATCGGTGGCTGGGCTAAGACTTCTCTCCGCACTTATCTTGATTCTCGTCTTGTAGAGGCGCTTCCCATTGGTTGGCGTCAGCTTATCAAGCAAGTCAAGGTATCTAGTTCTGCCGGTGGCCGCAGTAAAGAAATCACTACATCTGATTGTTACTTCTTTATCCCCTCGGCTATTGAATTGGATTCCTCTATGTCTGATGAGCCGTATGTATACGAAGGACAGACTATTAGCTTTATGACTAACAACGCTTCCCGTATCAAGCATAACGCTGATGGTAAAGCTGTTGCTTATTATACTCGAAGCCCGAATGTCGCTTATGAAGGATATTTCTATGATGTCGAGGCAAGTGGCGAGGTTTATGGATTCCATTATCCGTCCGAGGCTTTGAATGTAACTACGATGTTCTGTGTATGAGGAGGTGACGAGAGTGTACTATAAGGTACTTAAAAATGGTCGAGTGATCGATGCTCTTGACCGTCTGCATTTTGTAAAATATCAGCCCAAGCACGATATTATGGTGAACTGTACAGAAGATGAGGCACAGGGTGTTATCAGCAGCAACGGTAAGTATATCTGGCACGTTGACGGCTATTATCTGATTCCTTCCCCGGAATATGACACCGTGACGCTTGAGCCGATTGACAAATATGAATATGACCAAATCAAAGCCTTGGGAGGTACAACTCCCGAGGCTATTATTGATGCTTATACTTTGACGTTAATTCAAGGAGGTCTGCTGTGATGGAGAAGATTTTTACTGAGTTCGTCGAGAGTATGCATCGACTCTATAAGAATGGTATGGTACAGGACAAATTTGTGGAGAGCCTGCTTGAGGGCAAAAAAATCTCTTTGGATGACTACCTGTACATCGTGAACGGAAAGGAGGTGTGATATGTATACCTTTTTGATTAACGAGAATAACACTATCACCGCTTCTATGACAGAGCGTATCATGCAGCGGAGCAAGCTGGTGGACAATCTGCACTTTCTGGCTGATCAGACATATAAAGGTGCCGACATGGGCGAATATACCGTTATGCTGGAGTATGTTTTGCCTGTGAGCAAACGCTATAAAACTGAAATTCTACAAAAATCAAAAGATCTGTACAAGAACCGGCTGGAGTATCTTCTTCCCTTTGATACGGGTCTGACCAGTGAGGCTGGTGACATTGAGTTCCAACTGACCTTCCTTCATGTCGAAATGGACTCTGAAGGACAGACGATTCAGCGCGTGCGCAAGGCTGGCCCCGGCGTTGTACATATTATTCCAATCAGTAAGTGGTCTGATTTGATTCCAGATGAAGCACTGAGCCCGCTTGACCAGCGTATTATCGCTCTTGAGGCTCTGAATAAGGCAATGGTTGACCGTCTGAATACTAGTCTGGATAACAAGGCCGACAATATCACCTATGATGATGAGCACCGCATCCAGCTTACCTCTAATGGCAAGCCGATTGGTAATGCTATCAAGATTACAACCGAAACTGTCGAGACGGATGACGGTTCTCTGCGGGTGGTTCCGTTCTAAGCCATCCGCTTCTATAAGGAGGCAACGATGGCACAAGCAAAATATTCAAAACTCGGCTATGGTAATGCCGAAGATGTCGAGGCCGCTATCGCCCTCGGCTTGTTGGACGGTAAAGACCTCATCATTACAAAGGACACTTCGGAATTTATGTACGTGCGAGACGATTTGTCGGTACAGACGATTACTCCGCGTACTCGTATTTTTGAAACAGTCTCTGCGGCAAACGATGCTTTAAATGATGATGAGGCCACTTATGCCGGGCAAACAGTTATGATAAAAGATGAGAAGGGCAAATACGCTCCGTGGGTTGTACAGAAAAGTGCGGCCACGGGGCGCTTTTTAGTTGAGCCTTTTTACATCGCACCTACGAATCTTCAATGGACTGAATTTTAAAAAAGGAGGAAGACAATGGCAGAAGTAAAATTTGCGTATGGCACGAAAGCCCGGTTTGATGCACTGGATGTTCGTGACAACGACACTCTATATTTTCTGACTGATACTCTTCAGTTTTATAAAGGCAATCAGGAATATGGTAAAAGTGCCAAGATTGTAAGCGTCCTGCCCGAGGCCAATCAGGTACAGGGTGTTATTTATTTCCGCATGACCGATTACACCATGCATATCTGGAACGGCACTGAATTTCTGCAGCTGAATAAGAAAACCGTTACTCAGATTCCGGCAGATGGTGCTACCAATGATGATATGCCTACTACCAAGGCTGTTGCAGACTATGTACAGGCTAAGATCGAGCAGGTCGAGGGCAAGAAGGGCCTGTATGTCAGTGACGTTACTTATAGCGATGGTGTTATCAGTGTCTCCAAGAACGATGAGCCCGTCAAGACCACCCTGACTGGTGTCGTCCACGCGCCCACTTATGACCCGGACACCCGCACCATCAAGATGCCCGTGTTTGGCGGTGACGAGCTAACTATTGCTCTAGGTAAGGATCTGGTTGTTAAGCGTGGCGTGTATAATAACGCAACCCAGAATATCGAGCTGACTATTACAACTGGTGAGGTTATCAAGATTCCCGTTGGTTCCCTGATTGATATTTATGTCGGTGTTGCTACTTCTACGGCTGAGGTTACTGTTTCGGATGATAATCGAATCTCTGTCAACGTCAAGGTCTCTACTAAGGCAGACAATTCTATCGTGATTGAAGAGGATGGTTTGTATGTGGCTGTGCCCGATGCTTATACCAAGGCCGAGGCTGATGCAAAAGTCAAGGCTGTACAGGATGCTTTGACTAACCATACCAGTGATACTACGGTACATATTACCGCTGCGGAACGTACTGCTTGGAATGAAAAAGTCACCCATGCGGAACTGACTGCTTCTCATGATGATGCTGTAGATAAGGCTGCAAAGGACGCCACAGCAAAGGCAAATCAAGCATTGGCAGATTCTAAGGTGTACTCTGATGATCTGAATTCTGCAATGGATACTCGTGTGAAAAATGTCGAAGGTGCGCTCACTTGGAAGAATTTGGCTGAATAATCTATATCCCCTACTGGCTTATGGTGCTACGGCTCTGTACGGCTGGCAGGGTTATTTTTATCGAAAAGGAGCTTACGATGTCAAAATTATCACTTTTAGAGATTAACCAATCTCAGCTCGGCACGACTCCAGTGATTGATGGACAACTTATCGTCTGTCTTGACACCGGAAACGCCTATCGAGATACTGCTACGGCTCACGTAAAAATCGGAAGCGATTTAGAGGTTGTGAGCGACTTACCATTGGCTCCTCTAGCCGAAAAAATCTATTATCTGAAGCCCGATAAGCTGTATGCATATCTGAGCGGTAACTGGACACTGCTGAACGATAACAATTTTTCGCTGGGTGCAAATAAGAGCGCACTTAACGGCAATGCCAAAATACTGTTGGATGGCGCAAAGCAAAGCTCCGTATCCATCAAAGGCACTGGTATTACCACCGTTATGACAGATGAGAATGGCGGGCTTGTTGTAAATACTGGCGACCCTTCTAGGTATATCGAGGCGCTGACCAATTCAGATATAGACAAGATACTTTCAATGTGAGGAGGAATTTTATGGCTTGGTTAGATTATGATGGCCTGCTTTACTTCTGGCAAAAGCTGAAGACGATTTTAGGCAGTAAGGTCGATAAGGTTGAAGGTAAAGGCTTGTCAACGAATGACTTCACCACGGCTGAAAAGAATAAGTTGGCTGGTATCGCAGCTGGAGCAAATAATTATTCTCACCCGACTAGCTCCGGCAACAAGCACATTCCGTCTGGTGGCGCTTCTGGTCAGATCCTGCGCTGGGCAGCTGATGGCACGGCACAGTGGGGTGCTGATAATAACACAACTTATAGCGCATTCAAGGGTGCAACCAGTGCCGCTGCCGGTGGCTCAGGTCTTGTTCCAGCCCCTGCCGCTAATAATGCCGGTCAGTTCTTGAAGGGTGATGGAACATGGGCAACTCCACCGAACACGACCTATAATAATGCGACTTCTGGGGCTGCTGGTTTGATGAGCGCAGGAGATAAAGCAAAACTGGATGGCATCGCCGCTAATGCAAATAACTACGCGCACCCCACTTCTGCCGGCAATAAACATATCCCTGCCGGTGGTTCCGCTGGTCAGATTCTGAGATGGAGCGCTGATGGTACTGCTCAGTGGGGTAATGACAGCAACACTACTTATAGTGATATGAAAGGTGCTACCACTAAAGATGCGGGTGTACATGGTCTTGCTCCGGCTCCCGCCGCTGGTGCTGCAAACCGTTATCTGTGTTCTGATGGCACTTGGAAGGTTCCGCCTGACACAAATACTACATATGACACTTTTAAGGCTGCTACTGCTTCTGCTGCTGGCGGTTCTGGCTTAGTTCCTGCCCCGGCTGCCGGTAAGCAAAGTCAGTATCTGCGAGGAGATGGCACTTGGTCTACCCCGACTAATACTACATACGGCGATGTAACACAGAGCGCTCATGGCTTGATGACCGCAGCTGATAAGAAGAAGCTGGATGGATTTGGAGCGGCAAGCACCTACGCCCTGAAGAGCGATATTACGGCGATGTATCGTTACAAGGGTTCTGTTACTTCTACGGACAAGCTACCTACCAGCGGTCAGACTGTTGGCGACGTATACGATGTTGGCAATGGCATGAACTATGCTTGGAATGGCTCTAAGTGGGATGCTTTGGGCGAGATTTTTACTATTACAAAGATCACAAATACTGAAATCGACACTGTTTTGGCAAGCTGATTTCAGTTCTTATTGAGACAGGAGGTCGATTATGGGATATTTAGATAATGCTGGTTTACAGTATCTATGGGGTAAGCTGAAAGAAAAGTTCGCTCCGAAGAGCCACAGTCATGATGATAGATATTATACTGAAGCTGAGGTGGATGGCAAACTGGCCGGGAAAAGCAACACAGGACATACACACACCAAAGATCAAGTCGGACTTAGTAATGTTGATAATACAGCCGATGTAAATAAAAATGTTGCGACTGCAGGTATAGCCACCACTGGCGTTCGAGATTACAATGACGCAAACAGAACCATTCGGATCGGTTATGCTGGCGCTGGTTTAACAAAGGACAACCTAACGCACATTGCTGGATATACTGAGGGCGGAAACAAGATTAAAGATGTTTCAAAAGGCGTATTACAGAGTTGGATTGGACTTGGAGATTCTGCTTACAAGAAGACCAAATCCCGTTCGAGCAAAGGTTGTACAGACTGGACGAACAACGCAATAGATGATGCTATTGTACCCACCATGTCGTTTATGGCGTATTGGGATGGTGCGTATAGTACAAACGGCGCGTCTAACCTGGCATATTGTGACCGTGGCAGGTTTGGCACGATTGTGACCAAGAATAGTGGAGATTACGCAACTGCGGGGCATACCCATGATGACCGGTATTACACCGAAAGCGAGATGAACACCAAACTCAACGGCAAAGCCAACAGTTCCCACACCCACAACTACGCCGGTTCCGGCTCTGCGGGCGGCACGGCCAACTCGGTCAACGGCCTGACCTTCGCTGCCCAGACCACCGACCCGGGGGCGGGAAGCGCATTGACCACCAACAAGGTGCTCATCGTGTACGTGTAAAGGAGGCTGAGTATGGCAAAAGCAGTTTATGTGGGCGTTAACAGCAAAGCCCGCAAGATGAAAAAAGCCTACATCGGCATCGGCGGTAAGGCCCGCAAGGTCAAGAAAATGTACATCGGTGTCGGAGGCAAGGCGAGACTGTGCTACAGTGCAGAGCTGGAAAGGTATGGAATGGCTGCGGCGCTGAGCACTACACGGTATGATATGCGGGCCGCGACCGTCGGCAAATACGCTTTGTTTGCGGGTGGATATATCTCCAAGTCCTCTTTTGGCTACAGCGTCAGCAGTTCCGTGGATGCCTACAATACCTCCCTTACGAAGAGCACACCGACAGAGCTGAGC